>OHDQ01000377.1_pt1 | contig 20157 bp, 19 predicted proteins | sample 1606421 | NCBI WGS metagenome assembly OHDQ01 (sample SAMEA3879589, study PRJEB24766) | human gut metagenome | biome: human-associated habitat; feature: feces | place: USA | collected 1985/1987
CTGATCTAAAGTAGTGTCCATATCCGTTGTTCCGGCAAAATATCCCTGAATTACCGGCCCAATCATATCGCCAGCGCCTGACTCAAGCTGTGAGTAGACCCATGGTCTTATCTGGTTATTTGACATATAATTTTTATAATCTTCGAAATACTGATATTCTGTTGACATTGTAAAATCCATTGCAGGTGGTGCTGCGCCCATCGAATCAGCACTATAATGCATCCATCCATTTTCATCTGTGTTATCACTCAGATAATTCAGAACCTCACGCACTGCATCCAGATGTGGAGTATTCTGATTTACTGCAATACAAATTCCTACATCTACATCAAGTTTTGCATCTTCCTCATTTTCTGTAAGTGGTACTCCAAACAGACCAACCTGTAAATCCGGATTAATACTTTGTGCATTCAGAAGAGAAAATTCTCCGGTCACAATCATAGCAGCTTCACCTGATGCAAATGCATTAAATCCTGATGTGGAATCTGCATCCATATAATTTCCACCAGAATTTTCTTTCATCATATCCATAAACTCAAATTCAAGTGAAGAATTATCATTCCTGAAACTTCCTTTTCCTGCATTCATATCTGCAACCCATGACTCATAGTCTCCAACTGCGGCTCCCTGCAGACAGCTAAATAAATGATTCAATGTCCATGCATCTTTATAGGTGGCCGCAAATGGTGTAATACCACTTGCCTGAAGTTTTTCACATACTTCTTTCATTTGTGAGAATGTTTTCGGTACTTCTGTAATTCCGGCCTTTTTAAATAACTCCTGATTATAATAAACTCCCAGCATTTCCAGAGCCATTGGATACGCATAAATTTTTCCATCATAGCTACATGCATCTTTTACAGAATCATAAATCTTTGTTGCAAATCCTTCCTCGCTCAAATCCACAATTCTGTCTGTTGCTGCAAACTGCTGCACCTGTGCATATGGATTCAAGAAAAACATATCCGGAAGATCATTAGATGCCACCTTTGCTCCAAGATATTGGCTATAATCTCCTGATTGCATTTCAACTACAAAATTAATTTTATCCTGGCGCTTATTAAATTCATCTGCACCTTTCTGAAAATTATCTGCTGCTCCAGAAGACCACACCGCTAATTTAACGGTTTCTTTTTCGTCTGAATCCGCTTTTACAACTGTTGCTCCACTAATCATGACTGTCCCCATAGCGACTGTCATCATCAGGCTAATCATCTTTTTCCTCATAAAAACTCCTTTCTTTTACCTGCTTTGTCCTTTTGTTATTTTAGAAGTACTTCTTTTGTTAACAATATAATAACAACCCCTGCTTTCTTTTTCCATACGTCAAATTATGACAAAACATATACATTTTTTTACCTTTCCAGACGGAAAAAGACGCAAGCCATATTCTTATGACTCACGCCTTTCTGCATAACTTACTTTTCTATTCTTCTGTTTCTAATTCCACTCTCTGTAAAATATCCCTTACAATACCTGCATCTTCAATCAGATTAATTCCAAAACATTTTTTACCTGCATCCTTCAAAGACGCACCAACATGATATGCTTTCGTTTTATCAAGAATTAAAAATCGATCATGAAATGCTCTTGTGTACTTCACATCCAGTTTAGGATACTGTACATTAAAGTTATCTACATCTGTTTGAGATAATTTTGTCCGTTGCAGTGTATAAACTGTCACCGCCACATTTTCTTTCTTCTTTGACAAAATATTTAATGTTCCTACATCCACATATCCATCTACCAGAACAATTTCCGTTTCTGCCTTCTGAATCAGTCCTATTAGTAAACTGAACGCATCATATATCTGACCATCAAAAAATATCTTTTGATTAGACTCCTCATGATCTGATATGTACTCAAAAATTTGCTCCAGCTTTTCATCTGTCTTTTTCTGATATTCCAGTTGTTTTAGCTCAACGTTACTAATCCTTTCAAACAAAAGTGCATTGTTGGCTATAAACCGTCGCATTTCTACAAATGCACGCATAATACCTATGCTTACATTAATTGCCACCTCGCTATGCAATACACTGGCCAGCATGGATATTCCCTGCTCTGTAAATACATACGGTAGCGTACGTCTGCCACCTCGTCCATCCTTTTTTTCTGGCTCTTGTATTTTTGAGGTGCCAGATTGGCACTTCAAAGATTCTGTTTCTTCTGTTGTAAGCTGAAAACAAAAATCTTCTGGAAATCGTTTTATATTTCTTTTTACTGCACGATTTAAAGCTTTTGTTTCTACTTGATAAAGCATTGCCAGATCACTATCCACCATAACTTGTTTGTTTCTTACCACATAAATCAGATTTTCAATGTCCGGTGGCATGATTTCAACTATTTGTGTTTCCACTGGTTCCATTTCTTTTACTTTCTGATCCGCCATTCCATCTCCTCTATAACTTGAAATGCCAAACTGGCATTTCAAATTACTTTACCGCACAATCATTTCTTATGAGTTTCCAAAATCCATGTTCCCATTTTACCCTATTTTTCTCATTCTGCCTACTGCTATTTTTCATACAATAATGAGGTCGCAATCCACGACCTCATCACCTTCATTTAAATATAAATCAATTTCTTGAGAATAATCTCTTCTGCAATCGCTCTGTGCTAGTTGACTGCTCTTACCCATGCCATCTGATCTTTCTCTTTATCCGGCAGTGGTTCTTTTTCTTCTAACTGTTTCAAGATCACTTTTTCCCGTTCTCTAGCTGCTTTATCCACTTTCAAAAGATCTATCTACTCTCTTCCATTTTGCAACAGCATTTCTCACCCGCTGATCAATATCCAGACGTGCTCTGCGACATTCTTTCGGATGTTTTCTTGCTGCCTGAAATGCCAGTTTCACAAAGAGTCCGGAACCAACCGGAAGCATTGTCTTTAGCATGCTCTCCGGAAAAACAAAATGGGTTCCATGCTCATAAATTACAGACTCTAATCTGCATGTATGCGGATGTTCTTTTATACGCTGCTTCATTCGGCGGATGTATTTTGCAGTATCCCACAACACATCATCTTCCGCACCAATCAGCAATAATGCTCCATTGATCTTTTCAATCTTGATCATCTCGTCTTCTTGGATTGGATGAACCTTTTCCGAATCGTCAAACAGTTTTCTTGAATTAATCATATCACCGGTTCGCTTTGTTTCTTTTTCAATCACATGCCAGTAATCCGGATGTTTATAGCAAAAAGGCATGTACGGAAGTGGTTCTCCTTTATACGAAAAAAGAGATTCTCCCTCTATCGGCCATTCCTTACAGCCATCCTTTTTGCCCTGCATAAATCCCTGCCAGACAAAGTCACTCGGTGTCAGACCGATCGTCAATGTAATATCTTCAAAATAAGAAGCGGCAGTTAAGGCAAGTGTTCCTGTAGTAGATGCCCCGACAATTCCTATCTTCTGATCACCATGTGCTTTTAACCAATTGATTGCTTTCTCTATACGTTCCAATGGATAATTATGATGTCCATAATCTTTTTTTCCAGGTGACATTGTCATCACATTCACACCGAGTTTATGTAGCCATTTCACGGATGTACGCGCCAGATAATCCTCCGGATCATCTCCGATCATTGCAATCATTGCACAGTCTGAACCTGTTTTGCATTTCCAGTATGCACCATAAAATCCATCTGATTCCACATCAAAATGTCTTTTCATCATCTATATCAGCTCCTGCTTGTATAATATCAGCCACGTTTCTCCATAACTATTATTTTATTTGAGATGTTCCGAACGATTGGAAACTTTCCTATCACATGATAAATCGGCATAAGCTCTTTCATTCCTTCAATCAGACTGACTTCCTGTCGAACAGAAAATGCCGGTATGATTCTTTGCAGTTCCTTTCCATTCTTAACTCCCCATGTGAATTTTGCATTGCTCCTCTCTATAGATTTTTCTTTCACATGTTTTACAACAAAAGGGGACATGGTTTCAACCATTACGGTTACCTTCTGGAATGATTTCTCAATAATAGAAAACATTTTTCTAATATCCTTTTCACACAAATACATTGTAAGACCTTCGATTATTACCAGAACATTCTCACCATGATAATCGATATCATCTACATAGGATTCATCCATTGCAGACTTTGCAATCTGATATACCGGACCAGTTTCGGTAAGGAACTGACTCCTTATCTTCATCGTTTCTGACAGATCCACATTGTACCAGTGCAGATATTTTCTCTCCATCCGATAACATCTGGTATCCAGTCCACATGCAATATTTATAACAACTGTATTTGCATGCTTCTCCAGATATTGCTTAACCATCCGGTCTAATACGATTGTTCTCGCAATTACGCCATAATTCATGGCTTTATCCTTATCTGCTTTGGAAAAGTTATAGTCCAGCTTCTCCACAAGTTCTACTGCAATCTTATCCTTGATTTTGGCATTTTGCTTTTTTGTTTCTTTTGCTCTTGCATACAAAGTCTGTACCATCGTTTCCGGCACACCTGTCACATTCACTTTTTTTTTCATTGTCTATCGCCTTCTTCTATTGTTTTCTTACAACGCAATGCATCCTCATACCTTTACGGATTTCAAATTTTTCTACTTTTAATCCTGCTTTCCTACAGCATTTCATGACCACATCTCTTGTTGGAACCCGGACATCTCCATGTCCACATATATTTGCCAAAGGCATTTCCAGTGTATTCATCAGCCATACCAATACTTTATTGTCACTGGTCACATCACGCAGAATCAATCTCCCATTTGGGCGAAGGCATCTTTTTACACTGTCAAAAAATGCCTGTGGATCCGGATAATGATGGAAACTCATAGAACAAATAATTGCATCAAATGAATCATTTTCAAAAGGAAAATTCTCACAGTCTCCCACAACAAATGTTGCATTTGGAATCTCTTTCTTTTTTGCGTGTTCGATCATCGCAGGAGTCAGATCCAACCCGGTATAATGCCTGTCTGGATATTTTTCTGATAATAAAGAAATCATTGGAGCCGGACCACAGCCTGCATCCAACAATTCTCTAAACGACTCTTTCTCCAGCTCCGCCAGAATATCTGGATAATCCTTCTTACACATTTCGTATATACCCGCATGGTTACTTTCATATCTTCCTGCTGCTTTTGTAAATTCAGCAATCGACAACCTTTTGTATTCTTCGTTTCTCATGCTTTTTCCTCCAATCACTGTGCTGTTTTCGCCTTACATTCACATGTCTTCAATTTTTTCACATAACCATTAGAATTTGTAAAGACAGGAAACCCCAAATATTCATTTTCCATAAATCAATATTTTCATAAAAATCTGCCCTCTTTTTCAAGTAAGTCGCCAGTGTTAGTATTATCTAACTCATATCTTCTAAAAAACCGTGTGAAAACAAAACTGTAATTCCACACGGTTTCTTTTCTTATGCATCCAGTATATCACCTTTATCTGGTTTATCAAGCAGATTTTGTCATTATGTCTCACATTCAGAACAATCCATATTTTTCCATCCATAGCGAAAAATAGAAATCGCCATAGAAACCTCACTGACTATTTCGTCTAATATTCCTGCCCTGGAACCAACAGCAATTTGTAGTAAACAGTATACACCTCCTGTTATTTAATACATTCCATAATGATCTTCTCACATCTGTCATATCCAAGCTGTGAACTGTTCAGGCACAACGTATAATTACTGGCCTTTCCCCATTTATGCTCCGTGTAAAAGTTATAATTTGTCATACGTCTTTTATCTGTGTCTGCCATCATTTTCACAGCTTTCTTCTCATCTACATTATATAAGCGAATGATCCTCTGTGTTTTCTCCGGCATATTTCCATGAATAAATACATTCAGAACATCGTCACGGTCTTTCAGGATATAGTCTGCATTTCTTCCAATGATCACACAAGGGCCCTTCTTTGCCAGTTCTAAAATTACTTTTCTCTGCGCCTCATATACCATATCCTCCACAGATTTTCCTGTGATGTCACGTCCAGCAAGTGCATATGCAAACATCCCTTTTTTCGGAGATAATTCTGCATTTTCCTGAATGTATTCTGGCGATAATCCGGACTTTTCTGTAATTTCATTAATAACATTTTTATCGTAATAAGCAATACCCAGCTTCTTCGCGACTTCTTCTCCGATAAAACGTCCACCGCTTCCAAATTCTCTGCTGATTGTAATGATTCTTTTTGCCATTTCCAGTTCCTCCTTAACGCAAAGCATCAACTTTATTTTTTCTGATTCTCTTTAAAAATACATAGCCCACCAGGCATGCAATTACTTCTGTAATCGGAAATGCCCACCAGATCAGGGAAACGCCCACCTGACCATTTCTCACAAGCAGGGAAAAGATTCCTGCCAGCGGCAGGATGATAATAAGCTGTCTCAAAAGTGAAATAACCAATGATTCCACACCACCATCCAGCGCTTGATAAATACCCTGATAAGCAACATTGATTCCGGCAAACAGGAAGCTTACCGAGATCACTCTCATCGCGCCGATAAAATATTCTCTCGACTGTCCTGCATTAAACAACGTTGCAAATGCTCCGGGGAAAAACTGTTGTCAACTCTTTGATTCGCTTTGATTCATATAATCAATAATTGTTTTACAGATTTGCTGCTTTGGTTTTCCAAGAGCAATTCCAAGCTCTACATATAACAGATTTTCGGCCACCTGAAAATATCTTGTATCTGTAGTAGTGCACTTTTTTCCTTGTGCAAGCCTTTTTTGTTTTCGTTGATAAATCATTTTTATAATAGCAACTAAGGCTTCAGGATCATTTGATTTTACTGCCTCTTTATAGCTTTGCTCTCTCATTTTTTCATTATTTGTCCACGCTGTCGGAATCTCTGGAATTCGTTTGATCAGATTCCACGCTTCCTCTTTTGTCAGACACAGTCTCAGCCTCGAAGCTGAATTTGAAACAGGAACATATATTTTTTCCTTTTCATCTTCTACTGGTTTCATGAGATAATACAATTTATCATTTTTTTCATCCTGCGGATTCAAATATAAAATGTTCTCTATTTTACAGATACCTGTAACTGGTTTGCTGACAAAATCTCCAATTTCATATTTCACAAAATCCTCTCCTTGCTGCCCGGAACTTTTATTCCGTAAAAGTATAACGTACAAAAGAACCCTGTTTGTCTCCTGTTACTATTACAACATCTCCACTCTCATTGCATGTGGATTCCAGAACCGGAAATCTTCCGTTTTCTTTTACATAAGCTTCCGGACTTACTGCTTCTGCCTCAATCAAAGTTTTTTTACTGTATTGTTCTCCTCCACACGGATTTATTTCTTCAATAAAGATTTCATATTCATGCATGTATGGTTCCTCCTGAAATTCATTTTATAAACAACAGGCAGCATATAAGATGTTGCTTTCCCGCATCACTACGCTGCCTGCCGTTATTTTTATTATAAAACCATTTTGTTCTTATTTCAAAAGCGTTTTTTACTAAAAATGTATCTTCTTTTTTTAGATATTATTACCATATGTTTACATATACTCAGACTGTTTCATACGTTCCAGATCTTTTCTGGTGTTGTGTCATTATATCTCACTTTCTTCCAGACAGAAAAAAACGCAAGCCATATTTCTATGACTTACGTCTTTTTACAAATTTTACAGGAGACCTACTCTGATTTCCTGCGATGTCCAAGTCTGCCTTTAAAATCCTCGTAACCGAAATCAGTCAGACGTTCCATGGTTTTATCACCATGCCGCAGCCAGATATCAGGCAGGGGCATTCCGTTAAAGGTATTGTTTTTGCAGGTTGTATATATGGCCATATCGCCAAACATGAGAAGATCTCCGTATGCCAAAGGCTTTTGGAAGCTGTAATCTCCTATAACATCCCCGGACAAACAGGTTGGTCCTCCAAGACGGACTGTAACGGCATTCTCTCTTGGCTCCCCTGCTCCAAGAAGGGGCGGACGGTAAGGCATTTCCAGAACGTCCGGCATATGACATGCAGCACTTCCGTCCAAAATTGCAAGCCGGATATCACCATTTTGCAGCACATCCAGCACGGTTGTCAGAAAGAATCCGGCATTTAAAGCCCATGCCTCTCCAGGCTCCAGGTAAATATCCACCTTCCATTCTTCCTTTGCCGCCTCAATGCACTTTTCAAGCCGTGCAATATCATAACCTGGTCTTGTAATATGATGTCCTCCTCCCAGGTTCAGCCATTTTACCTTAGAAATCAGATCTCCGAATTTCACCTTCACCGCTGCAAGAGTGGTTTCCAGATCAGAGGAATCCTGCTCGCAAAGGGTGTGAAAGTGAATACCATCCAATAATCCGGTCAGATCCGGATGCATTTTCACAGCAGCCTCCCACTGTGCTCTTGTAGTACCCATACGACTGCCTGGGGCACAGGGATCATAAATTGCATGTCCTTCCTGGGTAGAGCATTCCGGATTGATCCTGAGTCCTACACTTTTCCCGGCCTGCTTCGCTCTTTTTCCAAATCGAAGAAGCTGGGAGGGTGAGTTAAACACTATATGATCTGCAAAGCAAAGCAGCTCCTCAAATTCATCCTCACGGTATCCGGCACAAAAAACATGTACCTCTTTTCCTGGCATCTCCTGGGCGCCAAGCCTTGCTTCGTACAGTCCACTTGCTTCTGTTCCAGCCAGATAAGACTCCAGAAGGTGATAGCAGTCATAATTGCTGAAAGCCTTCTGCGCCAGGAGCATTTTACATCCAGTTCTTTCGGCGATCTTTCCCATTAATTCTGCATTTTTTATAAGCGCTGTTTCGTCAAGAACATAACAAGGCGTCTTGATTTTCCGGAATTCCTGCGGAATAATTCCGCCGGATGCTGCAAAGGGTGGTCTTGTATCTGTTTTTTCCATTAATCAACCAGCTCCGGATTATGATTTTCACTGCGTGGAAGTCCGTATTTGTCAAGCGCCTCCAGGAACGGATCCGGGTCAAATTCTTCTACCGTATACACTCCTGGACGAATCCATTTTCCGGTAAGCATCATTAATGCCCCACACATGGCCGGAACGCCTGTCGTGTAGCTGATTGCCTGGCTTCCAACCTCCTTATAGCATTCCTGATGGTCACAAACATTATAGATATAGTAGGTTTTCTCCTGTCCATCCTTTACTCCAGTGAAAATACAGCCAATATTGGTTTTACCTTTGGTACGGGGACCAAGGCTTGCCGGATCCGGAAGAAGCGCCTTCAAAAACTGGATGGGAACAATTTCCTGTCCGTTATAGTTGATCGGGGTAGTAGAAAGCATCCCCACATCCTCCAGACAACGCATGTGATCCAGATAGCTCTGTCCAAAAGTCATAAAGAAACGAATTCTCTTTACTCCCGGAATTGTCTGGGCAAGAGACTCGATTTCCTCGTGATGAAGAAGATACATATCCTTATCGCCAACCTGGTCAAAATCATATTCCCGCTTGATAGCCATCGGAGGAATTTCCACCCAATGTCCATTCTCCCAGTAGCTTCCAGGAGCGCTTACCTCACGAAGGTTGATCTCCGGGTTAAAGTTGGTTGCAAATGCATATCCATGGTCTCCTCCGTTGCAGTCCAGAATATCAATGGTATCAATCTGGTCGAACTCATGCTTTAATGCATATGCACAGTATGCCTGTGTAACGCCCGGGTCAAAGCCGCAGCCAAGAAGTGCAGTAAGTCCTGCCTCTTCAAATTTCTTCCGGTATGCCCACTGCCAGGAATAATCAAAATATGCGGAAAATCCAGCTTCCTTACAGCGTTTTTCATAAATAGCCCGCCACTCCGGATCATCGGTATCTTCGGGCTCATAATTTGCCGTATCCATATAGTTTACGCCACATGCCAGACAAGCATCCATAATTGTCAGATCCTGGTATGGTAGTGCAATGTTCATTACCAGATCCGGTTTGTAACTGTTGATCAGCTGGATCAGCTGGTTTACATCATCTGCATCTACCTTTGCTGTGGTAACAACTGTTTTTGTTTTTCCCTCCAGCTTCCGGGCAAGGGCATCACATTTTTCTTTTGTCCTGCTTGCAATACACAGTTCTGTAAATACCTCATCTGCCTGACAGCATTTCTGGATTGCTACACTGGCTACTCCGCCGCAGCCGATTACAAGTACTCTGCTCATATTTTTTATCTCCTTTTTTATAATTCACTATCGCAGCTGTTTTTATTTCGCCACTGCCAGCAGCAGTTCCCTGACCACCTTGCATGCTGTGGCTGTGGAAACACCGCTTGGATCCAGCATAGGTGCCAGCTCATTGACATCCGCTCCCACAATATTTAATTCTGATACCTTCCGGATAGCTGCAAGAAGCTCAAGGAAGCTTACACCTCCCGCCTCCGGTGTACCGGTTCCCGGAAATACGGATGGATCCAGGCAATCCAGATCAATGGTAAAATATACTGGAACCTGCTCTCTGTCCAATTCCTGTATGGTCTCTTCCAAGCCTTCAAAGGTAAAGGGATGAAAATCTGTATGCTCCTTTGCAAACCGGAATTCTTCTCTTTCCCCACTTCGGATGCAAAACTGATGGATCCGTCCATCTCCCAGTATATCATGGCATCTGCGAATGACACACGCATGGCTTAAACGGGCACCAAGATAATCATCCCTCAAATCTGCGTGGGCATCAAAATGAATAATATGAAGCCCTGGATACTTTCTGGCTGTGGCTCTTACAGCCGCCAGTGTCACCAGATGCTCGCCGCCTAAAAGCAAGGGTATCTTTCCTGCTTCCAGAATTTCCCAGGCACGATTCTGGATATCCGCAAGTGCCATTTCACTGCTGCCGAAGCAAAGCTCCAGATCTCCACTGTCAAATACCTGAATATCTGTAAGGTCGCGGTCCTGATAAGGGCTGTAGGTTTCCAGTCCAAAGCTTTCATGACGAATGGCAGAAGGGCCGAACCTGGCTCCAGGTCGAAAGCTTGTGGTAGAATCAAAGGGCGCTCCGTAAAGAACAATCCCTGCTTCCTCAAAGCTGCTGTCACAGCCGATAAAATTCTCAATATTTGGTAAAATCATAAATCAGTCCTCCACCTCCTGAAGCATTTCCTCCAGAAAAGCCGGAAGATAAAAGGCGCCTCTGTGAAGCCTTGTGGTATAGTAACGGGTGCGAAGATTCAGGGCGTTCCATGCCTCCGGATCCAGATCATCCACCGGATGGTACTTTTTGCTTGCAAAACCAAACAGCCAGTAGCCGGCAGCAAAGGTCGGAATATGTGCCTGATAAACACGACTGATCTGGAACGTACTGGCAATTCTTTTGTGACTGCGCTGCATGGCGTGGGCGTCCTCAGAATAAAAAGGACTTCCCTGCTGATTGACCATGATTCCATCCTCTTTCAGCGCATTATAGCAGTTTCCATAAAATTCACGGGTAAACAAGCCTTCCGAAGGGCCAAAAGGATCGGAAGAATCCACGATGATAAGGTCATATTTATTTTCACAGCGTCGGATAAATTTCAATGCATTTTCGTAATGAAGATGCACTCTCCTGTCATCAAGCCTGCAGGCATTTCCCGGAAGATAGGCACGGCAGGCTTCCACTACCATGGGATCCATCTCTACCAGATCAATATGACGAACACGGTCATATCTTGTCAGTTCACGTACAACTCCGCCGTCTCCTGCTCCGATTACAAGAATATCCCTGGCTTCTTTGTGAACAGCCATAGGTACATGGGTAATCATTTCGTCATAAATAAATTCGTCACGTTCCGTGAGCATTACATTGCCATCCAGTGTAAGAACCCTGCCAAATTCCGGTGTCTCAAAAATATCAATTCGCTGATAGTCGCTCTGCCTTGAGTAGAGCTGACGGTTTACCCGGATACTATGCTTTACATCCGGTGTATGAAATTCCGAAAACCACATTTCCATTTTCTTTACCTCCCTGCCAGAGTGTGTTTTAAAATTATTCCCGCAAAATGTGTGTCACAATTTGCAGACAGCCTTTTTCAAACAGTTACTGTTCACTCCGTTCACAGTAACTTCAAACATGCTCCAGCACATTTAACCGTAATATATCCGGATCTTCCGGACCTGTCATGTTACATCCTTTTGCCTTGGCATATTCAATATAATCCAGAATTTCCGGGGTGATCCGCTCTCCTGGAGCCAGAATTGGAATTCCCGGGGGATAACACATTACAAATTCACTGCATACCTTTCCTTCCGTTTCCCGGAGAGGAAGGCTGCATTTTTCTGCATAAAACGCTTCCTGAGGGCTTGTTACTACCTGGGGATCAATATATTCCTGATCCAGCAATCCTGATTTATCCTTCTGGAAACGCCTGCGGATTTCCGCAAGGGCACTTACCAGCCGCTCTACTTCCTGGGCACGGTCTCCAATTGACAGATAAGCCAGAATATTTCCGATATCACCAAATTCGATCTGAATATCATATTCATCTCTCAGAATGTCGTAAACCTCAATTCCTGCAAGTCCGATATCCAGGGTATGTACACTTAATTTCGTAATGTCAAAATCAAAAACCGAATCTCCATTCACCAGTTCTTTTCCAAATGCGTAATAGCCGCCAATGGCGTTAATCTCTTCCCTTGCATATTCTGCCATATCTGCTACCTGGTGGAAAATCTGACGTCCGCGCTGTGCAAGATTCCGCCGGGAAATGTCAAGACTTGACATCAGAAGATAGCTTCCAGAGGTAGTCTGGGTCAGGTTGATAATCTGACGGACATATCCGGCATGGACGTCAGGTCCAGTCAGAAGAAGGCTGGACTGGGTCAGGCTTCCACCGCTTTTATGCATGGATACAGATGCCATATCTGCACCAGCTGCCATTGCCGAAACCGGCAGACCTCCTCCAAAATAAAAATGAGTCCCATGGGCTTCATCTGCCAGACACAGCATTCCTGCTTCATGAGCCATCCGCACAATTGCACGAAGATCACTGCAAATTCCATAATAGGTGGGATTGTTTACCAGCACAGCCACTGCATTGGGATGCTCCTTAATTGCCTTTGCCACCTGTTCACGGCGCATTCCAAGAGAGATTCCAAGTCTCTGATCTACTTCCGGATTCACATAAACCGGAATTGCTCCGCACAGAACCAGCGCATTCAGCACGCTTCTGTGAACATTGCGGGGAAGAATGATCTCGTCTCCCCTCTTACAGGCTGTTAACACCATGGTCTGTACAGAGCTTGTAGTTCCGCCAACCATGAGAAAGGCGTGAGCTGCTCCAAAAGCATCTGCTGCCAGTTCTTCTGCCTCCCGGATCACAGATACAGGATGACAGAGATTGTCAAGCGGCTTCATGCTGTTTACATCCACGCCTACACATTTCTGCCCCAGAAACTCAGTAAGCTCCGGATTTCCTCTTCCTCTTTTATGTCCTGGCACATCAAAGGGTACCACCCTCATGCGCCGGAAATTTTCCAGAGCCTCGTGAATTGGTGCACGATTCTGGTCCAGTTTAAAACGAGTTCTGTTCATTGCGTCTCCATTTCCAGTTCCTTTGTCTGTATAAAGAATCCTGTTTGCAGGATTCTTCGCCTGCAAAGGGGCGTCTCCAGCGCCATCTGCTCTTCCGCTGCAGTGGAATCCTACCCGGCAGAGCTTTTTATATAATAGGAAATTCCAACGGGATTTTCTATTACACAAAAAAAGCAGGCTGCCTTAAAACCGCAAACCTGCTTGGATCATTCTTCCCGATTCTATCTCCATTGACTTATAATAAATATAGGAATCCTCGTATTTACATAAAATAGAAATCCAGATGATATATGTCAGAGTCTATATAGCAATCATACTTTTACTACTCTTATTGACCGTTTCACAAGTCTGCGCATCAGGCGCATAGTGGTTATCAAAGGAACCAACTTATAAAATTTGAGCTTCTAACTCAATCAATAAGGCAACCAAAGTTACCATCAGCGGCAGTGGACCCGGCTGTCCGTATGGCCTTAACCCCAAATGGAGTGATCCAAAATAATTGCTTTGAAAAGACTCTTTCTTTGTCTTTCAAAATCTTCATAAGCATAGCACATATGAAAATGCATGTCAACTGTTTCATTTTATGATACCAGCAGATTGCGGAAATGATTTTCCAAACACGCTCCTGTACTGCAATGAAGTAAAGGCAAATATTTTTCTTGTCAAAACAAAATATTTTTCTAACATTTTCATTGAAATTTATGATCGTATATGATATTCTGTGTGTTAGTGTGTTTCTACACAGTACGAATGGCCGTCATGCTCGTACATTTTAAAAAAAATGTATAGGCAGGTTTTTCGTAACTCAGGAGAGTCTCTTCAAAAAAATTTATGGAAGAGCGCCGAAGGTGTACGCAGCATTTGTAATGCTGTTAATCTCTCAGGCAAAAGGATGGAGGAAAGAGAACATGTTTACACAAATCAACAACTTTATCACCTGGTTTGACGGAGTAGTCTGGGGACTTCCGTTAATCATTCTGATCCTGATTACAGGATTCCTTTTAACCGTTCGGTTAGGCTTTTTACAGGTAAGACATCTTGGAAAAGCACTGAAATTCATGGTAAAAAATGAAGAAGGCGGCGAAGGTGAAGTCACAAGCTTTGGTGCGCTCTGCACAGCTTTGTCCGCAACTATCGGAACCGGTAACATCGTAGGTGTTGCCACTGCTATTGCTGCAGGCGGACCCGGAGCCCTGTTCTGGATGATCGTTGCTGCATTCTTCGGAATGGCAACCAAATACGCAGAAGGACTTCTGGCCATCAAATACCGTACCATTGACAAAGACGGACACGTTCTTGGCGGACCATTTTATTATATTGAGAATGGTATGGGAAAACAGTGGAGATGGCTTGCAAAGATTTTTGCATTCTTCGGAGCCGGGGTCGGTCTTTTCGGAATTGGTACCTTTACTCAGGTAAACGGTATTGCTTCTGCAGTAAAGAACTTCTTTGACCCGGATACCGTACACACCGTTTCCCTTTTTGGAAATACATACTCCTGGGCAACTGTAATCGCCTGCCTGATTCTTACCTTATGTGTAGGACTTGTAGTTCTTGGCGGTATTCAGCGTATTGCAAAGGTTTCCCAGATCATCGTTCCATTTATGGCGGTTCTTTATGTTGCACTTGCACTGATCATTGTGATCACAAATATTACTGCAGTTCCTGGTGCCATCGCTACAATTGTAAAAACAGCCTTCAACGGAAGTGCCCTTGCAGGCGGTGCCATGGGAACCATGGTTGTGGCAATGCAGAAAGGTATTGCCCGCGGTATTTTCTCAAACGAATCTGGTCTTGGTAGCGCTCCTATTGCTGCAGCTGCCGCTCAGACAAAGGAACCGGTTCGTCAGGGACTTGTTTCCATGACCGGTACTTTTATTGATACCATTGTAATCTGTACCATGACAGGTCTTTCCATTGTCATTACCGAAACCTGGAATACAGGACTTGAAGGTGTTGCGATTACTACTGCAGCTTTCCAGAAAGGTCTTCCATTCCCTGCACAGTTTGCCTCCTTTGCTCTTATGCTGTGCCTGGTATTCTTTGCATTCACAACCATCCTTGGATGGGATTATTACGGTGAGCGCTGCCTGGAATACCTTTTCAACCGCAACATGACTGCAGTAAAGACTTACCGTTGGTTATATATCATCTGCGTCTTCTTCGGACCGTACATGACTGTTGCTGCTGTCTGGAACATTGCAGATATCTTCAATGCCTTGATGGCCTTCCCGAACCTGATTGCGCTGCTGGCCTTAAGCGGTGTAGTCGTAAAGGAAACAAAGGATTTCTTTAAAAAACATAAAAATTACGAATAAAATAAAAGTAAAGAAAGAATTCCTCTCCTGAAAAACATAGAGCCTTGTCTGATACGATGCTTTTAGCCAGTCAGACAAGGTTCTTTTATATGTAACTTTCCTGCTAAAAAGAGGCAAAACATGTTTGCCCCTGTCTTTGTTCCAATCCTTTTATAAGGAATCCGGATTAAACAGATCGCTGATGCTGTCTCCGTTTCTGTGGATTCCGTCTACAGAAAACTCTGCCCACTCTCCAATGTTGGTGGCGTGGTCACCGATTCGCTCATAGTATTTGGAGATCATCAGAAGATCAAGAACCTCGTCACTGGAAAAGTCCATGGTGTTCTGGTCCAACGCATTTCTTACTTTATCGAAAAGATTATCCAGAATATCATCACTGCTGATCACCTTTTTTGCCAAGTCACTTTTTCCCTCTACATAAGCGGTAACACTGTCATTTACCATATGCATGGCATAATCTGCCATTTCCTGAAGTGGAATAGCAGTTACTGGTACATGAACGCTGCCCGTGTTCAGAATCTCCGCAATATCAGTAGCCTGGTCGCCGATTCGCTCCATATCTGTTACCATCTTAAGTGCTGCGGAAATTTTACGAAGATCAGTACCAACCGGCTGCTGTTTCAGAAGAAGCTGCATGCAAAGAGCCTCAATATTATGCTCTTTGTCGTCAATCTCCTTCTCAATTCTTCCAATCTCCTTTGTGGCAGCCTCACGGACCTCCACGCTTGCCAGAAGCTGACAGGTCTTCATGATGGCCTGACCGCACAGATTTCCCATTTCCAGGACCTCATCTGAAAGCCTGGAGAGCTTTGCGGTATACACATCTCTCATATCAACCAAACCTCCCTGTAATATACTCTTCTGTTTTCTTGTTCTGTGGTCTGGAAAACAGTTCTGTAGTATCGTTATATTCAATAATCTCACCCAGCAGGAAAAATGCAGTCTTGTCAGAAATACGGGCTGCCTGCTGCATGTTGTGAGTTACGATCACGATGGTGTAACGGTCTTTTAATTCCAACGCCAGATCCTCAATGTGAGATGTGGAAATTGGATCAAGTGCAGAGGTAGGCTCATCCATAAGAAGTACCTCCGGCTCTACTGCAAGAGCTCTTGCAATGCAAAGTCTCTGCTGCTGTCCGCCAGACATACCCAGGGCGCTCTTTTTCAACCTGTCCTTTACCTCATCCCAGATAGAAGCATTTCGAAGAGCACGCTCTACGATATCGTCCAGTTTTTCCTTGGAATGAATTCCATGAGTACGAGGTCCATATGCAATGTTATCATAAATGCTCATTGGAAAAGGATTTGGTTTCTGGAAAACCATTCCAACACGTTTTCTAAGAAGGTTTACATCAATGTCACCATAAATATCCTCACCGTCCAGACAAATATCGCCTGTGATCTTACAGCCTTCCACAAGATCGTTCATACGGTTTAAGGATTTCAGCAATGTAGATTTTCCGCAGCCGCTTGGACCAATGAACGCGGTAATCTTCTTTTCCGGAATCTCCAGATTAATATTTTTCAAGGCATGGAAGCTGCTATAGTACAGATCCATATTTTTTACATCTATTTTACCCATAATTCTCCTCTTTTCCTACTACTGTCCGTTTGTGGCTTTGCTTAAGTGCTTTGCACAGAAACCGGATACCCAGTTCAGCACAAGTACGAAGATCAGCAGAATAACCGCTGTGGCATAAGCCTGATCCATGTAAAGTCCCTCACTAGAAAGTACATACATGTGTACAGCCAGAGTACGTCCGGATCCCATCAGGTTGGATGGAACCTTCGCCACAGAACCGGCAGTATAAATCAGGGCTGCAGTCTCACCAACAATACGTCCTGTCGCAAGTACTACACCGGAAAGGATTCCAGGAATTGCACTTGGAAGCACCACTTTAAACACGGTGCGGAGCTTTCCTGCCCCAAGGCCAAGGGAAGCTTCTCTGTACGCATCCGGGACACCCATAAGTGCCTCCTCTGTAGTACGAATGATCAGCGGAAGGATCATAATCACCAATGTCATAGCTCCCGCCAGAAGGGAATATCCCCAATGGAGAGCGGTACTGAAAAACAGAAGACCGAACAGACCGAAGATAATGGATGGAATTCCCTGAAGAGTCTCTGTTGTAATACGGATGATCTTAACCAGCTTGCTGCCCTTTTTCGCATATTCAACCAGATAAATTGCTGCAAAAATTCCAAATGGCACTGCGATCGCCAGAGATAACAGGGTGATGATCAAGGTGTTGATCAGTGCCGGCATCAAAGATGCATTGTCAGAATTATATTCCAGTGCAAACAAGTCTGGTGTCAGATTTCCAACACCTTTTATCAGAATAAAACCAACAAGAAACGCCATAACTGCCACTGTAATAATTGCAGATAACCATACCAGGAGCCTTAGGATGGCAGAACCAGGATGATTTTTCCAATAAGATAATTTATTTTTACTCATCTTCTGCTCTCCTTTTCAGGGCTGATACACACAGGTTGATATCAGGATGAATACGAAAAGTACAACACCTGTAGCAATCAGCGCTTCCCTGTGAAGATCGGTTGCATAGCCCATTTCAATTACAATATTTGCGGTCATGGTTCGAAGTCCTTTGAAAAGCCCCTGTGGCATCCAGGTCTGGTTTCCAGCTACCATGATCACTGCCATCGTCTCACCAATGGCACGTCCGATTCCAAGAACCACGCCAGCTAATACACCTGATTTTGCAGCCGGAAAAACAGTGCCAAATACACTTTTTTCGTGGGTTGCTCCAAGTGCCAGTGCCCCTTCATAATAACTTGTGGGAACACTTTTTAAGGCTGGTTCTGCAACGCCGGTTACCGTTGGAAGGATCATAATTCCAAGAAGCACTGAAGCCGTCAGCATCGTACTTCCATCATGACCGGTAAGCTGTCGAAGCAGCGGGACAAACACTGTCAAACCGAAAAATCCATATACAACAGATGGGATTCCTGCAAGGAGGTTTACCATTGCCTTTAATGGTGCATACAGCTTTTTCGGACAATAAAATGCAAGGAAGATTGCAAGCAGAAGGGCTGTTGGAACTCCCACCACAATTGCCCCGGCTGTTACATAAATACTTCCCAGAATGAATGGAAAAATTCCATACAGTCCATTGGACGGCTTCCATTTCATTCCAAACAGAAAATCTGGCAGACCAATCTTCGCCATTGCCGGTATTCCGTTTGCAAACAGGAAAATGCAGATTAATGCAACGGCTAATACGGAGGTACAGGCCGCTGCAAGGAATACAAATTTCATTACAGTTTCATTGATCGATTTCATATAAAGTAAGTTCCTTTTTTATTCGGAAAATTTGGATCCTGCAAAGCTTTTGACCGGCTTTGCAGGATTCCTTATTTCTGTTTCATGTTTCGTAACTGTAAAGGTACTTTATTTCTTTACTATTCACTGATGCGTTCCGCAAGGTGTTTTTTTGTGAACAGAAACTTTATTTCTTATTATTTTGTAAGGTCTTCCCAGGTTGTGATGTTGCCTGTGTAAACATCTTTTACCTGCTCACTGGTAAGTTCCTCAACACCGCTGTCGTTGTTTACGATTACAGCGATACCATCTTTTGCGATAACAGTTGCGGTAAGACCAGCCTCAAGCTCACTGTCTTTTAAATCACGGGATGCCATACCGATATCGCAGAGTCCGTCGATTGCAGATGTCATACCAGTTGTAGAATCGCTCTGCTGAACCTCAATATCAACTTTGTCATTTACTGCCTTGTAGCCTTCAGCAAGTTTCTCCATAACTGGTGTTACAGAAGAGGATCCAGCTACTACAACTTTTCCTTCTACGTCAGCTGCTTCATATGCAGGTTTGTCGCCTACTGAGATGTATCCGTTGTCTTCAATGATCTGCTGTCCGTCTGCGCTCATGATGTATGTGATGAAATCCTGTGCTGCTTCGCTGACATCATCTTTTGTTGCAATATTGAATGGACGAACCACCTTGTAATCACCAGACTCGATGCTCTCTGCTGTTGCCTCTGCACCATCGATCTTTACTGCTGTTACGCTGTCATCCAGGGAGCCAAGGGATACATATCCGATTGCATTTACATCCTGAGCTACTGTGCTTAACATAACGGATGTGCTGTTTGTGATCTTTGCTGCCTCAGTTGTATTGTCTACTTTATTTCCATCTGCATCTTTTTCTTCAATTCCAAACAGTTCGATAAATGCGCCTCTTGTACCGGATCCGTCTTCTCTTGAGCAGATTGTAATATCTCCGGAAGCTGCTGCCATAACTGTTGTTCCCATTGTTGCTACTCCTAATAATGCCGCCATTGCTACTGCTAAACCTTTTTTCATAGTTTTAAATTCTCCTTTTCTTCGCGGTCCTAATGTTTTTATCTCTCTCG
>OHDQ01000388.1_pt1 | contig 19478 bp, 18 predicted proteins | sample 1606421 | NCBI WGS metagenome assembly OHDQ01 (sample SAMEA3879589, study PRJEB24766) | human gut metagenome | biome: human-associated habitat; feature: feces | place: USA | collected 1985/1987
CCGTATCTCAGATAATCAAAAGCCAGCTTCGCAGCTTTTATAATTCCCATTAGTCCCTCTCTCCTTCGGCTTCCTCTGCCATTCCGGTAAGCGCATCAATCAGTTCCCAGATTTCTTCCCTTCCCTGTTTCGTCTGAGCTGAAAATGGAATAATCTGTGTACCTGGAACCACCTGCAGACCCTGGCGAATCAATTTCAACTGTTTCTGGATCTGACTTCTCTTAATCTTGTCCAGCTTTGTTGCAATAATCACCGGCTCATAACCGTGATCCAAAATCCACTGATACATGATCTTATCATTGTTTGACGGTTCATGACGGATATCAATAAGAAGAAATACACAGCGGATTTCCTGTGACTGATGCAGATAATCTTCGATCATCTTGCCCCATTTTGCCTTGATTTCTTCCGATGCCCGGGCATAACCGTATCCCGGAAGATCCACAAGATAAATCTCTTCATTGACATTATAAAAGTTGATTGTCTGTGTCTTTCCCGGCGCAGCGCTGGTACGGGCAAGAGATTTTCTGTTCATCAAAACGTTGATCAGGGAGGATTTTCCCACATTGGACTTTCCTGCGAATGCCACCTCCGGTCTGCCGGTAGAAGGAAGGGTACTGGTAATTCCACACACAATATCCAAAGAAACATTTTTTATAACCATTTTCTATTCTCCTATTCTGCCAGAGCTTCTTCCAGTACATCCTCCATCTTATCCACAAAGACGATCTGAAGTCCCTCTTTGATCTCTGTATCGATTTCTTCCACATCCGGCTGATTCTGAACCGGCACTAATACTTTCGTAATTCCTGCCGCTTTCGCTGCCAGAAGTTTTTCTTTCAGTCCTCCGATAGGCAAAACTCTTCCCCGCAGAGTGATTTCACCCGTCATGGCAAGATTGGCTTTCACCGCTCTTCCTGTAATGGCAGACAGCATTGCCGTCGCCATCGTAATTCCCGCGGACGGACCGTCCTTCGGAACAGCTCCTTCCGGAATATGGATATGAAGATCATTTTTATTGAAAAATTCTGCGTCAATGCCATACGTTTCGGCCACGGAACGAATATAACTGATTCCCGCCTGCGCGGATTCCTTCATCACATCTCCCAACTGACCGGTCAGAAGAAATTCTCCCTTGCCCGGCATACGGTTCACTTCAATCTGCAGGGTATCGCCTCCCACGCTGGTCCATGCCAGCCCGCGGACAATACCCACCTCATCTTTTTCGTTCACCTTCCGGTAATTGTAGCGGGATTTCCCAAGAAATTCTTCCAGATTTTCCCCGGTCACTTCCACAAGACTCTGCTTATCCTGCAGAATTTTCCGGGCTGCTTTCCGACAAATTTCACCGAATTTTCTTTCCAGATTGCGGACTCCCGCCTCTTTTGTGTAGCCGCTGATGATCCTTTTTACCGCTTCCTCTGTAATAGTGAGCTGCTTCTCCTTCAGACCATTTGCTTTAATCTGTTTCGGGATCAGATGTTCCCTCGCAATATGTTCTTTTTCATTTTCCGTGTAACTGGAGATCTCAATCACTTCCATACGATCCAAAAGAGGACGGGGAATCGCCTGCGGATCATTGGCAGTAGCAATAAACAACACCTCGGAAAGATCAATCGGAAGCTCCACATAGTGATCGGCAAATTTATTATTCTGTTCAGAATCCAGCACTTCCAGAAGAGCAGAAGAGGTATCTCCCTTATAATCGCTGCTCACCTTATCAATCTCATCCAGCAGCATCAGCGGATTCTTTACACCCGCCTGTATAAGTCCGGAAGCAATTCTTCCCGGCATCGCTCCCACATACGTTCTGCGATGACCGCGAATTTCTGCTTCATCCCGCACACCGCCCAGACAGATACGTACATATTTTTTGTTCAGAGCGCGCGCCACGGAACGGGCAATCGACGTTTTTCCTGTTCCCGGAGGTCCCACAAGACAGAGAATCGGACTGCTTCCCTTCTTTGTAAGGGTTCGAACCGCCAGATATTCCAGCACTCTTTCCTTCACTTTTTCCAGACCGTAATGATCCGCCTCCAGAACTTTTTTTGCATTATTCAGATTATTATTATCCCGGGAAGATTTATCCCACGGCAATTTAAGCAGTGTTTCAATATATCCCCGAACCACACTGCTCTCGGAATTATTCATCCCCAGACCTTTAAAACGCTTGATTTCTTTATAAATCTTTTCCTTAATCTCTTTTGGCGCTTTCAGTTCTTCCGCCTGCTGCTGAAAATGATCCGCATCCGATATCGTATCATCTTCTCCCAGCTCTTCCCGGATCAGTTTTAACTGTTCCCGCAAGATATATTCTCTCTGATTCTTATCAATCCGTTCTTTTACCTTGGACTGGATTTCCATACGAAGCTGCATCACTTCAATCTCATTGCTCATGATCACACCCAGAAGTTCATACCGCTCCTCCAGAGCTACCGCTTCCAGAAGCTGCTGTCTCTGCTCATAATCCAGCGGAAGATTAATGCAAATCTGATCTACCAGCCGTTCTACATCTTCGATATCCAGAATCTGCCCGATCAATTCTTTGCTAATCTTGGGATTTTCCTTGCAGTATGCCATGAAAATTTCTTTCATACTGCGCAGCATAGCCTCTTTCACATTGCCGGACAGCGTCTTTTCTTCCTCTTCAAATCCGGCAATTTCTGCTTCCAGATAAGAAAGATCTTCTTCCATGCCCACGAGTTCTGCCCGTTCTACGCCCTCTACCAGCACCCGGAGAGCTTCCTTCGGCATCTTGACCACCTGCTTCACCACTGCCACGGTACCCACTTTATACAGGTCAGCCATTCCCGGATTTTCTATCTGGGGATCTTTCTGGGTTACCAGAAAAATCTTCTGATCCTGGGTCATAGCTTCTTCCACTGCCTTTATGGATTTTGGTCTGCTGATGTCAAAATGCACGATCATATCCGGAAGAATCGTTGTTCCCCGAAGCGCGATCGCCGGCATTACTTTTATCAAATTGTCCATCTAATTCCTCCACATCAGGCGGTTTCAGGTCTTCCCGCTCTTTTCGCTGATGCTCTTCTCTTGGAGACTTTCACCTCTCCGTGAATCAGTTTGGGACCTTTTACCCCTTTTACCGCCTCTTTTGTAATAATACACTTCTGGATCGTCTTGTCGGAAGGGGATTCATACATCACGTCATTCATGGTCTTTTCAATGACGGAACGAAGTCCTCTGGCTCCCGTCTTGCGATCCATTGCCACTTTCGCCACTTCCTGCAGCGCTTCCTCTTCAAATTCCAGTTCCACACCGTCCATATCCATAAGCGCCTGATACTGTTTTACCAGAGAATTTCTCGGCTCTTTTAAAATACGCACCAACGCCTCTTCATTCAGAGCGTCCAGAGATACCACTACCGGCACACGACCGATAAACTCAGGAATCAGACCAAACTTAATGAAATCCTGTGGCATTACCTCTTTTAAAATCTCTCCCACATTTTTCTCATGCTTCATGCCAAGAGAACCATTAAATCCAATGGATTTTGTATCCATACGGGTTTCGATGATTTTTTCCAGCCCTTCAAAAGCTCCGCCGCAGATAAATAAAATATCTGTCGTGTCGATCTGGATAAATTCCTGATGAGGATGCTTTCTGCCACCCTGCGGCGGAACAGACGCAACCGTGCCCTCCAGAATTTTCAACAACGCCTGCTGTACGCCCTCTCCAGACACATCCCGGGTAATAGACGCATTTTCAGACTTTCTGGTAATTTTATCAATTTCATCGATATAAATAATTCCATGCTGCGCCCGTTCGATATCGTAATCTGCCGCCTGAATGATCTTCAGCAGAATATTTTCCACATCTTCTCCCACATAGCCTGCCTCTGTCAGCGTGGTAGCGTCAGCAATGGCAAACGGTACGTTTAACATTCTCGCCAGATTCTGCGCCAGAAATGTTTTTCCGGAACCTGTAGGTCCCAACATGAGGATATTGCTTTTCTGCAATTCTACCTTACTGGTTCCCGCGGAAAGAATTCTCTTATAATGATTATATACAGCTACAGAAAGAACCTTTTTTGCATCCTCCTGTCCAACCACATATTCATCCAGAAATTCTTTCATCTCTTTGGGGGTCATCAGATTGATATCGCTGCCCTCAGGATATTCTCCTGAAAATTCTTCATTGATGATCTCGGAACATATCTCCACACATTCATCACAAATATACGCTCCCCCCGGGCCTGCGATCAGTTTCCGAACCTGTTCTTCCGGTTTTCCGCAAAAAGAACAGTGAACCTTTGGCTCTCCATTTTTTATCGCCATTTTGGTATTCCCTTTCATTCTTTCTAATTTTATAAGAGGGTGCTGCCCCAGGCAGCCCCCTCTTATTCTGCTTTTCCTTATCTGTTGGTAATCACACTGTCGATCAAACCATATGCTTTCGCCTCTTCTGCAGTCATATAGTTATCACGTTCTGTATCCAGTGCTATTTTGTCCAGCGGCTGACCGGTATTTGCTGCCAGAATCGTATTCAGTCTGTGTTTTGTCTTCAAAATCTGATCTGCCACAATCTGAATCTCCGTAGCCTGTCCTCTTGCGCCGCCGGATGGCTGATGTATCATAATCTCGGCATTCGGCAGGGCGAGACGTTTGCCTTTTGTTCCTCCTGCCAGCAGGAAAGCTCCCATGCTGGCTGCCAGACCCATACAAATCGTAGATACATCACATTTTACATACTGCATGGTATCATAAATCGCCATACCTGCAGTCACAGATCCTCCCGGGCTGTTAATATACAGCTGGATATCTTTTCCCGGATCCTCTGATTCCAGAAACAGAAGCTGCGCAACAATGAGATTTGCGCTCACATCGTTCACTTCTTCTCCCAGAAAAATGATACGATCCTTCAGCAGACGGGAGTAAATATCATAATTTCTTTCTCCTCTGCTGGTCTGTTCAATGACATAAGGTACTAAACTCATAATCAAGCCTTCCTTCTATGAAAATTACAATCTCTTATTCTTCTGTTTTCTCAACTTCTTTTGCTGCTTCTGCGATCAGAGTAACTGCTTCCTGAACTGCCATATCTGCTTTCATCTGCTCTTTCTCTGCGTCCCCCAGCATAGATTTCAGTTTTTCAACTTCCATCTTGTACATTTCTGCCATCTTAGCGATTTCTTCATCTACTTTTTCATCAGCAATCTGAATATTCTCAGCTTCTGCGATCTTCTCCAGAACCAGTCTGCTCTGGATTCTCTGCATAGCCTGCGGTTTCATCTGCTCCTGTAAGGATGCAGGTGTGGAACCTGTAAACTGCAGATACTGCTCCATGGTCAGACCCTGAGACTGAATTCTTCTTGCGAAGTCTTCGATCATCTGATTTACCTGTGTATTCAGCATAGCGTCCGGAATCTCCATCTGAGCGTTTTCTACTGCTGCTGCAACTGCTGCATCTTCTTTTGCACGTTTTGCAGCGTCTGCTTTCTTCTCTTCCAGATTCTTTTTGATGTCTGCTTTGTACTCTTCCAGAGTATCGAATTCAGAAACATCTTTTGCGAACTCGTCATCCAGTTCAGGCAGTTCTTTCACTTCGATTTTCTTTACTGTGCATTTGAATACTGCTGCTTTTCCAGCCAGTTCTTTTGCCTGATACTCTTCCGGGAAAGTAACATTTACTTCTGTCTCTTTTCCGATTTCAGCGCCAACCAGCTGCTCTTCAAATCCAGGAATGAATGCTCCGGAACCGATAGTCAGAGGATAATCTGTTCCTTTTCCACCCTCGAAAGCTTCTCCATCAACAAATCCCTCAAAATCCAGAGTTACTTTGTCGCCATCTGCAACAGCTCTGTCATCTACATCGATTGTTCTGGAATTATTTTCCTGCTCTCTTTTCAGTTCGCCTGCGATCTCTTCTTCTGTTACTTCCAGATCACTCTTCGGAACTTCTACTCCTTTGTACTCACCCAGAGTTACTTCCGGTTTCAGAGCAACCTCTGCTGTGAAAATAAATGCTTTGCCTTTTTCTAACTGAACCACATCGATAGAAGGCTGAGAAACGATTGTCTCCTCACACTCATCGACTGCTTTGGAATATGCTTCCGGAATCAGTGCATTTGCTGCATCTTCATAGAAAATACCTGCTCCGTACATTTTTTCGATCATAGCTCTCGGAGCTTTTCCTTTACGGAATCCCGGGATATTAATTCTGTTTTTCTGTTTCAGGTATGCTCCCTGAATTGCTTTTTCCAAATCTTCTGCGGAAACTTCGATTGTAAGTTTCGCCATGTTCTTCTCCAGCTTTTCTACTGTTACGCTCATTGCTGTAGTTCCTCCTTTATTCTATGGAAATTCGTCCGGCGTCTTCTGACTCCGACATTTTCTCATTCATGTATAGGTGATTACACTCTTCCATACTCATACATCTAAGGAGTATAACACAAGCCCCTCAAAAACGCCAGCATTTTTTTCTCAGAAAAGCCTATAAATAATGGATTTTTTAATTTCTTCAGCCTTTTCTTTATTTTGAAGTTGTTCGATCAAAGATAAAGAAAAGTCTATTGCCGTTCCCATGCCCCTGCTGGTGGTAATATTTCCGTCAACAGCCACCGGACCGGAGCCTTCCACAGCGCCTGTAAGTCCTTCTTCCATACCGGAATAACATACCGCTGTTTTTCCCTGAAGGAAGCCCAAACCGCCAAACACTGTGGGCGCCGCACAAATCGCCGCCATCATTTTATGATCTTCATTCCATTTTCTCAAAAGCTGGGTAAGACCTTCATGTTCTTTCAGGTGCAAGGTACCCGGCATTCCCCCCGGAAGAACCAGCAATTTTCCTTCTGAAAAATCAACCTCTTCAAAAAGAGTATCTGCCTGTACCTGAATGTTGTGAGAGCCTGTGATATTTTTTCTACCCATGATAGAAACTGTGACCACCTCTTCCTGGGCTCTTCTCAGAAGATCCACCACGGTAAGTCCTTCTATCTCTTCAAAACCATCTGCTAAAAAAACATATACCTTACTCATATATAAATTTCCTTTCCTAAACTTCTCTTGCTTTGATAATACAAGCCTTTGCCGCTTCAAATACTGCGCTTCTCAATCCCTTCTCCTCCAGTATCCTTACCGCCTCTATCGTTGTTCCCTTCGGAGAACATACCATATCTTTCAGCTCTCCCGGATGCTTTCCTGTTTCTAACACCATTTTGGCGCTTCCCAAAACTGCCTGTGCTGCAAGCCGATACGCCTGCGCTCTTGGCATACCTTCCGAAACTCCTGCATCCGCCAAAGCTTCAATAAACATGAAAACATAGGCGGGAGAACTTCCGCTTACCCCCACAAACACATCGATCATCGGTTCTGTAACAAGTTCTGTTTTCCCAAATCCCGAGAAAATTTCACACACTTTATCCGTATCTTCCTGGGTTGCTCCCGGTCCCGGACAGATACAACTGATTCCCTCACCTACCAAAGCCGGCGTATTAGGCATAGTTCGGACAATTTTCATCGGTCTTCCAAACTGCTCTTCTAACCATTCTAACGTTTTTCCCGGTGTAATGGACACGATTACGGTATCTTCTTTTACATCCTCCCGAATCTGGGCGATAACTTCCTGATAATAAAACGGTTTAATTGCCAAAATAAGTACATCTGCAAAAGAAGCTACTTCCTTATTGGAAGCGGCCAGACGGATTCCCAGGTTCTTTGCTGCTCTTTCTCTGCTTGCCTCTGTCTTTGCTGATGCTAGAATATCCTGTGGGGCTACTACCTGATTTCTTATGATGCCTCCTATCATAGCCGAAGCCATATTGCCACATCCAATAAACCCTACTTTCATAACTTAATCCTCCCGTTACATATATTTTCTATCTGTGCCGAGCTATCATCCTATGATGCGCTTCTGCCTATTGGATATTCTAACATACTGATTTCATAAAGTAAATCGACACCTTTTTAAAACCACAACGGATTCGTCCATGCTGTTCTTCCATACCGATCAATACATTCCACTCTCACATAAGTTTCATCTCCCCGTAGTTCATGTAACCCGTTGTTTAAAAGACCATTATGACTAAGTATAGTTTCACTGCCAGCCAACATTCCTCCAGCAATAAAATTAATCCGTTCTACTCCGGAACACTCCACAAATATTTTTCCGTCCTCTATTCCCCATTGTTCAATATGTGGTCCTCCCGAAAAATAATAATCTCCCGCCAACAAATGATTTACAATGGATTCATGAGATAATTCCTTAGATTTCACCATCACATAACCACCCAGGCTATCAAAAAATTTTCCCGGATTATGATTATCATCTGAAGCAAATCCCATAATCTTTGTTCCTTTTCTTAACATCTGTTCCCAAAATACAGTATCATATCCTTCTCCACACTCTATCTGTGTCCCATAATTATATATCTCCATTGCCCAGATTCCAGTAAGCTTTTCTACCTCTTGCAGTTCCACTCGTGACCAGATAGGATGATTATATGTGGTAAAACATCCCTTTTCTCTCAACCAGTCAGAAAGTTTCTGAGCAGCCATAAGCCCGTCCCAAGTTCCCACATAAACCGGCGGCTGTAGCTTTTCGCCATGAGCAAACACTTTTTCTCCCGCCTGCTTCTGCATCCATTCATTTCCTAGAATCCCGTGAATATGATGGGTTTTAATTACTCCTTTTTTCTCAGGATCCACCAGATATGCAGATGCCTCCACACCGGGAAGAAGAATAAAATCTTCACAATCAAATTTTTCTCTCAAATCTGTAAAAAAATCATGTTCACTGAAACAAAGAAAATGGTAACCATGATTTTTGTATAATTTTACAGCTTCTTCCGGTTTTAACCTTCCATCCGAATTTGTGGTATGAGAATGCAGATTTCCTTTATACCACTGCCCCTCTTCACTGAACATACACTTTCTCATATAGCATCCTCCACTTCCAAGCAATTTCTTTTTTCCACAGACATCCATACCGAAGTGCCTTCCTCAAATACGGAAAAACTTCTAAACAAAGTATCTGCTGATACAAGTACCCCGTTTACATCCACTCTGTACCGAAGAACATTTCCTCTGGGAATACTCTCCACCACAGTTCCCTGGTATTCATAACAATTTTCTCTGTTATATTTTTCTTTTCTTATAGAAATTGTTTCCGGACGAATCACTATTGCATGACTTTTTTCATATTCTTCTCCCGTCACAGTTGCAAACTCCGCCGGTGTAAATACATTATAATTTCCAATAAATCCAGCCGCAAATTTCGTTTTCGGATCCGTATAAACATCTATAGGAGTACCAAGCTGTTCAATTTTTCCTTCATTCAGCAAACAGATTCTATCTGACATTATCATAGCTTCATCCTGATCATGCGTCACAAAAATTGTAGTTATATTTAATTCCTTTTGAATCCTTCGGATTTCTATCTGAAGATTTTTTCTCAATTTTGCATCAATTGCGCTTAATGGTTCATCCAACAGCAATACCTTAGGTTTTGTAACAATCGCTCTGGCCAATGCTACTCTCTGCTGCTGTCCGCCGGAAAGCTGAGAAGGATAAGCTCTCGCCTTTTCCTTTAATCCCACCAAATCCAAAATGTGTCCTACCTCTTTTTTTATCTCTTCTTTTCCCATTTTTTTAATTTTCAAACCAAAAGCCAGGTTCTGTTCCACTGTCATATTAGGAAACAAACTATACTGTTGAAAGACCATTCCAATCTGGCGGAGTCTGGCATCTACATTCGTAATATCTTTTCCTTCCAACAGAATCTTCCCTTCCTGTACTTCTTCTAATCCGGCCAGGCAACGCAGCAAGGTACTTTTTCCACATCCGGAAGGCCCCAGAAGCGTAAGAAGTTCTCCTTTTTCCACCTCCAGATCAATCCCTTTCAGTACATGATTTTTTCCAAATGATTTATTAATATTTTCAAATGTTATATAAGCCATTATGACTTTTCCCTCCCATTTCTGTTGTTTTTACGATTCACAAAATAGTTAATTGTACCGGTAATAATCAGAAGAATTACTACTGCAGCACTCAATGCCTGCGTATCCGTTGCTCTGTTTCTGTATAAATAGGACTGAGCCGTTTCAAATTGAGAAGATGCAATAATTTTGATAATTGCAAAATCCCCAAACAGTCCTGCAAAACTCATCAACGCTGACGAAGCAATCCCCGGAAGAATTGCAGGTATTACAATTGTTAAATAGCTGTGAATTTTCCGATACCCCAACATTTCTGCCGCTTCCAATAATGCAGAAGTATTTACTGCATATAAACTGTTTCGTATTCCCTGATAGGTGACAGGTAAAATAAAAACACAGTAAATTAGTGCCAACATTACGATACGATTAGCCAGAATCGTATCTGTACCGGAATAAGTTCCCAATACGGAAGTAGCCAGAATAATCCCATTGATCGTAGTAGGAATCAGACAGAAAATCTGTATGACTTTCTCCATTTTAGGCATATACACAATCACCACGTAGAGTGCCAGCAATACACTAATATTGGTAATCAATACCGGAACAGCAGAAATTACCATTCCTCTTAAAACCCCCATAAGAAACTGTGGATTTGTTATGGTTTTTATATAGTATTTAATTGTAAATCCGTCGGGAAGCAGTGTTACCCATCTTTCCGAAAATGAATAGATTAAAGTGACAATCAAAGGTAACATCAAAAAGACAGCCACTATAAATTTAAGCGCTATGAAACTTTTTCTATTTCTGTTCATTTTGTCATTCCCTTCTCAAAATATTTTTTAATCATATTAGTAATCCCTATTTGCAGTAACACGATTCCCAGCAAAATAATAGAAAGGGCACTTCCCATTCCCGGTCTCTGCCGCACATCTCCCACAAACATATCCACAATTTTAACCGGTAACAAAGAAATACTGTTATTTACCAGGAGATACGGAGTCGCATATGTAGCGATAGCATTAGAAAACAGCATATTAAATGTTCCCAAAATTCCCGGCATCATTACAGGAATTCCGACCTGAAACCAAAAACGAATACTTCCTGCATTCATCAGTCGAGCTGCTTCCTTCCATTCTCTTTTTACCTTTTCAAAAGCAGGGAGTAAAAGCAATGTCCCCATAGGAATCTGAAAATACACATAAATAATGAACATTCCCTTCATGGAATATAAATTATAAGAAGACAACGGCGAAAATCCCAGCTTCTGTCCCAACAAAACAAATACGCCGGCGGTTCCTAACATGGTAATAAAAGCAATCGTCAAAGGGACACCGGAAAAAGTAGATGTCAGATTAAGCAGTGATAAATACCAGGTTCTCTTCTTGCCGGTATCTCTGCTTAACGCCATAGCTAGAAAAAAATCCAAAACCAATCCCACAGTTGCTGATAACATTGTTACCCATAAACTATTTTTAATCGCCACAAGATAAATGGGTTTTTCAAAAATCTGTGCAAAATTCTCAAATGTCACTTGTCCCTGATCTATAAAACTTTTAAAAATCATACTGATCAGAGGCACACACTCAAATAAGACAATAATAAAGGCAAAAGGCAGAAAAAGTGCCATTCTGCCTCCTGTTTTTTTCCAATTTTTCATTTTTTTACTCCTTATACTTAATTCATCAATGGAATAATTTCTTCTTCCCAACGAGATGCAATTTCTGTACAGGCTTCCGTAACTGCATCGTTGTCAGTCATAGGAATCGTATCTGTATATTCCGCATCATCAATCATCTTTGCCTGTAATTCCTCCGGAAGTTCCACATCTGAACGAATAGGACGAGCATATCCTTTTGCCCGATCAATCTGTCCTTCATCACTTAACAGATATTCTACAGCCAAAGCTGCTGAATATGGATGAGGCGCATATTTATTAATCACAAGACAATATCCAGACTGAATAGCTCCGTCTTTCATAACATGACAATCAATACTTGCTTCCGGTACGGTTTCCAATGTCAGATCCCGATACTGCAAAGTCAGATAATCCCATGTCAAAAGCACATCAATCTCATTTCGCTCCATTCTCTCCTGACTATATGCTCCTGCATCCAGTCTTCCTTCTTTTGCCAATTTTTCAAAAAATTCAAAAGCCGGATCCAGATTGTCAAGATCTCCGCCCAAAGCATATGCGCAGGATAATACTGCCATTTGAGAAGATGCTCCTCGAACAACATCTCCTATTGTTACTGTACAATCACTGTCTGCCAATGCTTTCCAGGAATCAATCGTCTCATCTACATTTTTATTATTTTGCATACAGCTCATAGTCCCCAGATAAGTAATTACCCAATTTCCATCGGGATCTTTTGCCCAATCCGGAATAGAATCCCAGGTAGATGCTTTATACGGCTGAACTACGTCCATCTCCATTGCTGTCGGTCCGAAAGCCTGTCCTACATCTCCCATATCCTTTGTAGGAGCATCCTTTTCCGTATCGAAAGTTGACAACTCTTCTGCTGAACTCATATCTGTATCTTCATGAGCAATTCCATATTTCTCTGTAAATGCTTCCCAGCTTCCTTTCCAGTTTGCCCAGTCAGCAGGCATTCCTACAGAAGCAATTTCTCCTTCTTCTTTTGCTTTCTCAATAATCTCATCAAGAGATACCTCTCTTAAATCCACGGACTCTGCCGCTTCTTTTGCACCACATCCAGTCATTACCATTGCTGCTGCACAAAACCCTGCTGCTACTTGTAACATTCTTTTTTTCATCACTTTTTTCTCCTCTCATACTGTTCAACAGCTATGATTCTATCATTGGGATTTTTCTGCAACTATCCTATTTACGTAAAGTTTGTTTAGAAATCTGTAAAATACTTCTTTCCAATGTTAAATTTTATATAGATTCATTTTCTATATACATTCAGATTTTTTCTGCTATACTGTAAAGAAAAAGGAGGTGGCTGTTTTGCTGACCTGTGATTACAAAATCATTTCCATTGATGGAGATTATGCCCATTTGCAGAGAACAGATTTACCGGAAGAAGAACCAAAACTCGTCGCCCGTGCCCTTCTTCCACCGGAAATATTTGAAGGCTGTATGGTTCATTATGAAATGATGCAGTATGAAATGAAATAAGAAGAGGGTGTCAAAAGCCATGTAATACTTTTGACACCCTCTTCTTATTTCTACTTCTCGTCTATTGCTTTTTTTGCAAATTCTGTGGTCACCAATTTGTCATATTCTGCCCGATTTTCCAGTTCCCCTGCCTCTTCCAGAATATCCTGAAGCAGTTCAAAACTATCTTTTTCAAATATCAGATTTTCTTTCCATGTATTCTGCTCCTGGTAACGTCTCACAATCGTAGTGATGGTATCCAGATCATTTTCCTTAAATTGTGGCTGAATCACCTTGGCAATTTCTTCCGGAGTATGAGAATTTACATACAAAACACCTTTTTGAAGAGCGTTTGTAAATTTCTGAATAACCTGAGAATTTTTCTCAAGATAACTGGTTTTCGCACTGTAAGATGTGTACGGAACGTAGCCGGAATCCACCCCCAGAGATGCCACCACGTAACCATCCCCCTCTTTTTCCAAGGCAGTAGCTGAAGGTTCAAACTCTACTGTAAAATCTCCCTGCCCACCGGAAAATGCCGCCGCCGTGGAACCAAAATCAATACTCTGATTAATATTCATATCTGTGGCGGGATCAAGACCATTCTTCTTCAGAATATATTCAAAAACCATCTGCGGCATACCACCTGTCGCCATCTTTATAATGTAAATATTTGTCCGATAATTGTTCAGAAGTCATTTGAACCGGTAAATCCGGCAGGTATTGATGCATCAATACCGCAAGTTCTTCTTTTGTTTTCACAACATTGTAAGGTTTCAGCGGATTATCCGTATCTTCCAAAATTCCCAATTCTTTCATCAGATTGATATAAGGTAAGATACTTTGTTTCGTTTTCTTAAATCCCAATGCTGTGATATGTTCTGACAAGTATTTTGCAGATGTATATCCACGTTCATCTTCTATAATCAGCTTCATTACAAGAGCGATTACAGTATTTTCCCGGCGATTCATCTCATCAGCAGGACTGTAATTGATTAAATCAGACAAACCATATTTTAAAGTAATTTCTGGCATTCCCTCTTTATCTACGTCAATTCGCTCAATCAATAGTTCAATATCTCTTCGGTCAAGAGTTCCACCTGCAATGATTTTATCAACTACATCCAATGCGTTTCTCAATTTGTCCTTTACATCCGGTGTTTCTATAGTAGTTTCGTTCAGTTCTTTTTCCTGCATCTCCAAACCATGAATCTGCGCCAGTAAATCCTTTTGCATAGAATCATAGGTTTCATGGATCAAATCCTCATTTTCAGATGCTATGGATAAATCTTTTATTTTTTGTGTTAAAAGTACCTTTAGTTGATTTTTTCGGTTTTGAATTTCTTCCTGAAGGTCCTGTCGTTTTTCTGCCAGCGTTTTCTTTTCTGCCTCAAAGTCCCTCATATCATATGTGGAAATCACTTCACAAAGCGCTTCTCTGCACAGTTTAATATAATTCAACACATCTTCCATCAAATCATTTTCCTCAATCAGATGCGCTTTCTCACAATACCGCCTACCTTTCGTATTATAGGTAGTACAAATATAATATTTTCTTTCTCTGCTGGATGTTTGACGTTTAATCGGTGTCAAACGACTTCCACAATCTTTACAAAACAAACAGCTTCCAAAAGGATTGGGAATTTCTGAACCGATCCATTCCCCCCTGCTTCCACGATAATTCGTGCGATTACGCTTTTCCTTTAATTCCTGTACAAGAGAAAAAGTGGCTTTATCAATAATTGCCGGATGATGATCTTCAAAAATACACTGTTCTTCTTTTGGAACACGTTTATCCTTTCCATGTACTGTATTTCTGGCACGCTTTCTCAAACGAAAAGTTCCAATGTAAAAATCATTATCTAATAATTCCTTCACCATGCTGTCAGACCAAATGGTTGCGACTTTCTTTTTACTTATTCGACCTTCTTCAATTTCTCGTTCTCGCTGTACCATAGAAGGCGTTGGGATACCCTGGTCGGTCAAATAATTTGCTATTTTGCGATAACCGGATCCGGAGATATAAAGATCGTAAACCATTTTAATAAATTCTGCCTCTTGGGGAACGATTTTGATGATACTTTTGTCTTTCGTATCCCGACAATATCCGAAAGGCGGTTTTGTCATAAGAGTGCCTTCTTTTTGTCTGGCACCGATCGCTCTTTTGATTTTCTTACTGGTATCTTTTACATAACGCTCATTGAACCATGTTTTAATTCCAATGGTGTCGTCGCTAGAATCGAAAGAATCGTAATTATCATCAATGACAATGAGATGTTTTCCCCGTTCCTGAAATTCATCCAAAAGCAAAAGAACTTTCGCATTATGTCTGCCAAGACGAGAGAAATCTTTCACATATACGGTATCAATATCTTTATCCAAATCAGCCATCATCTGTTGAAATCCCGGTCTGTCAAAAATATAACCTGATACTCCGTCATCTTCATACCATCGGTCAATAACCATTCCATGGTCAGATGCATACTGATTGATAATTAACTTCTGATTTTCTATAGAAACATAATTCCGCTTATCGTCATCTCTTGAAAGACGCACATATCCAGCATTCATGTCCTCATCCTTTCTGAAATATTGTTTATAGAATAATGTAATATAATTATACATTGAAAAATCTTTTTCGTAAACGGATTCTCATATGATTTTACAATGAATTATATTACTGTGAACAGTAATATAACTATGGAAAACACGCTTTGCGAGTTTTCCAAGTTATCGCGGTAGTCGCCAAGGTCTCGTGCAAGCACTGACTTTGGCTCGTTACTCGCGTAAATAAGGGCGAGAGAATGTCTCCCGCCCATAGAAATTACTGATTGCTTTCTTTTATATGGTTTCGAATCAACGCTTTTATTCCATTATGTATATTTTTATCCGGCTGCCCATCCGCAAACGTGACAACCCGAAAACCTATTTTCCTATATTTCTCCTTATCTGCCTCAAAGTCTTCTGAAGATGTATAATCTGTTCGCCACAAGTAATATGTAGGTTTCTGCAGAGCTATCACACTCTTTCTATTTCTGATGTCTATACTAAGATATAAACATCAGATTGTTTTTGTGCCTGTCTGCTCTATAATATTTTCAGTCTGACTTGATTCGGCAGTAGCAAAAAAGGTTTTCATTTTTCCCATTTTTTCATGGGTAATATCACTCCGATAGCTAGAACCGCCAACATATAACGGAACACACATTTCTAAAATACGATCATAAATTCGTTTCTTTTCTATGTTCGTTTCTTCTTTTAATTGTTTTATCGGAAGATTGGTAGTTACGATCAATGGTCTGCCAGATCGATATCTTCGGTCAATTACGCTGAATACAATTCCAAGAGCATACTCAGAACTTCGTTCTGTGCCAAGATCATCCAAAATTAAAAGTTCATATCGTGCCAAGGCATTGATATATTCTGTTTTATCCTCTAATGGAAACATATCATCAATAATTGTATTAAAATTTGTCATCTTCACAGTAATTTCCCGATTCAAAAGTGCGTTGGCAATGCAACCGGCTATGTAACTTTTTCCGGTTCCTATTGGTCCCCACAAGAGAAAACCAATATGATTTTTCTTCATGTCATTCCAGTTTGTTGTGTATTCTTTGGCCTTCTCGATAGTAGTAGTCTTTTCTGCCAGTTCAAAATTCCAATCATACATTCGTGGTTCTTCAAAACAGATTTTTCTATTTCTTTCCACTAATTCGCAATGTTCTCTTTCTTTATATGCCTTTTCTTCTGCTTCACGTTTTTGACGGATACACGCACATTGTCTAAAATGTTTTTTCATACCAAGAATACTGTCTGGAGGGAAATATGCCTCTACAGGTTCTCCACAAACCATGCAATATGCTAATCCATCTGCACCTAAATATGTGTTTTCCTGCTTTATCATAGACTGTCGCCCTCCTCATATTCGTAATTTACTCCAATCTTATTACTAAAATTATATTTTTCTTTTACTTTACTAGGTGGCACATTTCCGTCCATAGAAGAGGCTGTTTTCCGACTGAATGAAGGACAGCTTTTCATCCCAATGGAAGTTTTATTTTCGTTTGTCTGCTTTACATCCGGTTCAGAAATCAACTCTATACAGGGGATTCGCATATATAAATGATTTGGTTTTGAAAATCCTCCGGAACTGCGAATCAACAATCCATACTCATCTAATTCCTTCATGGCAGCTTTTACAGAAGTACAACATTTTCCCCATTTCAAAGAAATTTCTGTAATCGGAAAGACGAAATATACATATCCGTCTTCATTGAGCCAATGGTTTTTCTGTGAAATTCTGGCTCTGTCATATAACAGCATATAAAGTATTTTTGCATTTTGAGAGAGTGGTAGCTCTAACAAAAATTTAGGGAACTGATAATAGGGAAGTATCTTTTCCGTTTCCATCATATATTCAAATTTCATATTTTCTTTTACCTTTCTGAAAAATTAAGGAGACGGATGCCGGCTTTCCCAAAGAGATTTTTATGCTTTATTAAAATTCTCTTTTTATATCTCCCTATATAACGAAAGGGAAAAAGCTCATTTTACAGGGTACAGAGAGAAAAAATTTTACAAGAGCAAGATCCACCCATGTTTAACGTTATCGCGTTTCCGCCTCCGTTCACCTTATGGGTGTTCTCTTGATGGGGAGTGACAATTTCCTATACCCTTGCTTATATAATTGGCTTACAAAAGAATTTGTTCGCATCACCATGTGTATTTTCAAAAAGAAAAAGACATCCAATTACTTATTGAATGCCTCAAAATAGAATTATGTTAATTATGATATTTTGCTGCGTACACCTCCGGTGTAGCCAATAAAAAGTGGGGATGGGGAGGCGACAGTTCTCCAGCAAGATAAAACTCCGAAAATATTACTTATATGGTAGAATGGCGATATTGTAATACGGGGTGGATCTTGCTCTTAATAATATGGGAAGGAAAAAATGCTGAGAATACTATTTTTTATGATAAGTGATGTTCAAAGTATGTTGTATTTTTTATGATCGTATTTACAATACGATTCTGATAATTTACCTTATGAGAAAGTTGGCAAAAACGAGCCCGTGTGCATTGCAGACGGTGTTCCGTTTGAGATTCCTGACAATTGGGAATGGGTGCGACTGAGCAAAATCGTTTATAACAGAGGGCAAATGACACCTGCAAATGATTTCTGTTATATAGATATCGGATCTATTGATAATAAACATCAGAAACTAAGTGATGAAGAAAATATAATTGCTATAGATAAGGCACCCTCAAGAGCAAGAAAAATTGTCGATATAGGTGATATTCTTTACTCTACTGTGCGTCCATATCTGCATAATATGTGCATCATTGACCGTTCCTTTAGCCATCAACCTATTGCCAGTACAGGCTTCGCTGCCCTTACTTGTCATACCGGATTTTACAATGAGTTCCTGTTTTATTATCTGATGTCACCAGTCTTTGATGCGTATGCAAATGACACAGCTAATGCCAAAGGCGTTGCTTATCCTGCGATTAACGATAATAAACTATATAAGGCACTTATACCAGTTCCTCCTGCAGCAGAACAAAAACGAATTGTAGAAAAAATCAAAAAAGTATTGCCTTATGTTGATGCATACAGAACTGCATACGCTGAAACAGAATCCCTAAATAATTCTTTTACTGATAGACTAAAGAAATCCATCTTACAGGAAGCGGTTCAGGGAAAACTTGTTCCTCAAGATCTTAACGATGAACCCGCTTCCATTCTTCTGGAACGTATTCGTGCTGAGAAACAAAAGCTAATTGCCGAAGGTAAAATTAAGAAAAATAGGCACGAATCCATCATTTTCAGAAGGGATAATTCTCATTATGAAAAGCGTGGTTCAGAGGAAGTTTGTATTGATGATGAAATACCTTTTGAAATACCAGATACATGGTGTTGGAGTAGGCTGGTTACTATAGTATCTATTCTTGGCGATGGTATCCATGGAACACCTATATATACATCAAATGGTGATGTTGCATTTATAAATGGTAATAATCTTTCTGATGGAAAAATTATTATAAAATCAGATACCAAACGAGTTTCTGCGGATGAAGCGTGTAAACATTTACGGTACCTTTGTGATAAAAGTGTTTTAGTATCTATAAATGGCACTATTGGAAATATAGCCTTTTATAATAATGAAAAAGTAATTCTTGGAAAAAGTGCTTGCTATTTTAATCTTCTTACAGGAATACAGAAAGAATTTATTAAAGTGCTTTTAGAAACAGATTACTTCTTAAAATATGCATTGAAAGTAGCTACTGGAACTACAATTAAAAATGTTCCATTGTCAGGTATGAGAAATTTGTTAGTTCCTATTCCGCCAAAAGAAGAACAAGTACGTATTGTTAAGTATTATGAAATAATCAAGAAACAGATTACAAAGTTCTCATTATGAGAAGTTGGACGGAATTGAGCGTTGTATCGACGATGAGATACCG
>OHDQ01000394.1_pt1 | contig 19136 bp, 15 predicted proteins | sample 1606421 | NCBI WGS metagenome assembly OHDQ01 (sample SAMEA3879589, study PRJEB24766) | human gut metagenome | biome: human-associated habitat; feature: feces | place: USA | collected 1985/1987
CGAGCACATCTTTGAGACCTCAGGCTCAAAGTGAGCGCAGACTGAGTTTGATAGCATAAATATTCTTATAAAAAAATCCCCATAAATTTTCCCTGCAACCCTCTCATTTTGACGCTTTTTGTCGGAAAAATAAGGTACTGCGACTGTTTGATGTACTACAGTGACAATGAGTTAAATAAAAAAAGAGGATTGACAAATGAAAAATTGATTGTATAATAAAATAATATGCGTGACATACATACACTTGTATTTGCCCCGCGTAATTAGGAAGAAACTGCCATCCGCAGACAGGGATGTTTGTCCGGGGGATGGAAAGGAGGAAAATATGAAATTTTCTGAGATGCCTTATAAGAGAGTGGATATGGAGGATGTGGAGAAAAAGTTCCGTGATATCATGGAGCGGGCGAAGAAGGCTTCCAGTGGGGAAGAACTTTTTGAAATCCATAGAGAGTATTATCGTCTGACGGGCGATGTGGAAACGAACGCTACTCTGGCAAATATCCGCCATGATGTGGACACCACAGATGAATTTTATGAGAAGGAGCAGGCATTTTACGATGAAGCAATGCCCGTCCTTCAAAATTATAGGAATGAATATATGAAGATCCTGTATGAGTCTCCTTACAGAGCGTATATGGAGACGAAGATTGGAAAGGTTGCTTTTAAGAATATTGAGATTTCTCTGAAATCTTTTGATGAAAAGCTGATTCCGCTGATGCAGGAAGAGAATGCTCTGGTAAGTCGTTATAACAAGATTACAGCTACCGCAGAGATTCCTTTCGAAGGAGAAATTTACAACCTGTCTCTGATGAGAAAGTTCCAGACTTCTTCTGACAGAGAAGTGAGAAGAAAAGCATGGAAGGCGGTCAGCGAGTATTTCCAGTCTGTCACCGATGAACTGGATGAGATTTACGATAAACTGGTGAAGAACCGTACAGAACAGGCTCGTCAGATGGGATATGAGAACTACGTGGAATTAGGATATTACCGCATGAATCGTAACTGCTACGACAAAGATATGGTGGCAAATTTCCGGGAACAGGTAAAAACCTATTTTGTTCCATTCGTAAATCAGCTTCATGAAAGAAGAAGAGAGCGGATCGGAGTGGAGAAGCTTTCTTATATCGATCACGAGGTATATTTTACCGATGGCAATCCGGCTCCTACTGGAACACCAGAAGAGATTCTGCAGGCAGGACAGAAGATGTACAGCGAATTGTCACCGGAAACGAAAGAATTTTTCGATTTCATGCAGGAGAATGAACTGTTTGACGTTTTGGGAAGAAAAACGAAGAAACAGGGCGGTTATATGACGTATCTGCCGAATTACAAATCTCCGTTCATTTTTGCCAACTTTAACGGGACCAGCGGTGACGTAGATGTAATCACTCATGAGTGCGGTCATGCATTTCAGGGTTATCTGATGAGAGAAGAAGAGATTCGGGAATATGCCGATATCACCATGGAGACAGCGGAGATCCACTCTATGTCCATGGAATATTTCACCTATGGCTGGATGGAGATGTTCTTCGGAGACCAGAAGGATAAATACCTGACCATGCATCTGGAAGATTCTTCCGCTTTTGTGCCTTATGGCTGTATGGTAGATGAATTCCAGCATATCGTTTATGAGAATCCAGATATGACGCCGGCAGAGAGAAAACAGGCGTGGCTTGAATTGGAGAAGGTATATCGTCCTCATATGGATTACGAAGACGATCCGTTCTATGGAAAGGGTGGTTTCTGGCAGAAACAGCTGCATATCTTCAATTATCCGTTTTACTATATTGATTACGTTATTGCCAGCGTATGCGCAATGCAGTTCAAGGTTATGATGGATGAAGATTATAAAACAGCATGGAACAATTATTACAAGCTTTGTAAAATTTCTGCGAAAGAATTCTTCACGGAGAGTATCAAAGAAGTAGGACTTAAGAGTCCCTTTGAAGACGGCTGCATGAAGGACCTGGTAGAAAAACTCAGCGCGAAAACATTTTCATAACGATATATTCACATAAGTGATTATATAAATATTTTTTCAGGAGGAAAAAAGTATGAAACGAAAAGTGATTGCTGTCCTTTTGGCAGGAACCATGGCAGCCGGACTTCTGGCAGGCTGTGGCGGATCTGAGAAGGATACCAGCGCATCCGATTCCAAGACAGATGCTCCAGCAGAAGACGGAGCAGAAGCATCTGACGATGCGGAAGCAGATGACGCAGAAGGCGAAGTAGCTTACAGCAACAAACAGGTAGTAGTAGGAGATCTGACAGAGACAAGTGGTGACTATACACCAATGTGGACCAATCAGGGATCTGATTATATGGTTTACAAAATGATCACTGGCATGGAGACAGTATCTCATGATGAAGATGGAAAATGGCTGATCAATGAGACTGTAGTAGAAAAATTAGAAGAAACAGAAAATGAGGATGGATCTAAAACTTGGACATTTACTATCAAAGACGGACTGAAGTTCAGTGATGGAAGCCCTGTGACTGCTGAGAACTACGTAGGATATTTCCTGCTTTGGGCAAGTGATGAGATCATTGTTGGAAAAGAAGCTTCCAATGCCGTGGCATCCAGCGTACAGTATGTAAAAGGATTTGATAAATATTCTGCCGGAGAGAGCGATACACTGGAAGGTGTGCATCTGATCGATGACAAGACTTTCTCTGTAACGATTGATGCAAAATATCTGCCATATTATTATGGACCGGCTCTGGCAGGAGCTAACCCGGAATACCTGAAAGGATGGCTGCCGGAGGATGTTACCATTGAAGAGACAGACAAAGGTGCAAAATTCTCTGACAACTATACGGTAGAATATATCTCTGATACGGTAGATAAATATCGTTACGAGCCGACTGTTTGCTCCGGTCCGTATGTATGGAAGTCTTACGATGCCAATGCATATTCCTATACGATTGAGAAAAACCCGAACTTCCCGGGAACTTACGATGGAACAACAGCAAACATCGAAACTGTAGTTTACAAATACGTTCCTACCGATACAATGATTGACCAGTTGAAGACAGGCGCTATCGACGTACTGCTTCAGATCCCGGATGGAGATCAGATCGAGGCCGGTCTGGATCTGGTAGACGAGGGTGGATTTGATTATATCAGCTTCCCACGTGCAGGATACGGAATGCTTTCCTTCAAATGTAACCAGGGACCGACACAGTTTGCAGAAGTTCGTCACGCGATCGCTTACCTGCTTGACAGAAACTCTTTCGCTCAGACATTTACCATGGGTCACGGAACAATCGTAAACGGACCTTACGGAAGCGCTCAGTGGATGGTAGACGAGAATGCAGAAGAAGTAGATGCGCTGAATCCTTATACTTACAGTGTTGAATCTGCGATTGAAGAGCTGGAAAAAGGCGGCTGGGTATACAACAAAGATGGTTCTGATTATTCAGGAGAAGGTCTTCGTTACAAAAAACTGGATGATGGAACTTATATGCCTCTGAAGATCGAGTGGTTCTCTTCTGAGAATAACCCGGTATCTGACCTGCTGGTTACGATGCTGGTAGAAAATCCTGATACAGCAAAAGCTGGTATGGAGATCAATCAGACGGTTGGTACTTTCAACGACCTGATGAAATACTACTATGACAACAGTGAGGAAAATCCATATCAGATGTTCAACCTGGCAAATGGATTTGGTAACCCATACGATGTAGCATACGCTTATGAAGTTGGCGGAGCATCCAACACCAACGCTCTTGCTGATGAAAAACTGTATGATCTGGCTCTGAAGATGAACCAGACTCCAGAAGGCGATGACGCAGCATATGCTGAAAACTGGATGGAATTCATGAAGTACTGGAACGAAGTTCTTCCGGAACTGCCTCTGTACTCCAATGAATACCATGACTTCTTCTCAGACAAAGTACATGATCTGAATGAAGACGGATACAATGTAGACTTCGCTACAGCAGTATTAAAAATGAATATTGAGTAATCAATATTTAAAAGAGTAAAAAAGAAGAGCGTGACTGTGGCTGCCAAAAGGCAGCCCGGGCCACTCTTTTCTGATATCAGTAACAATTTATATATAACAAAAAATAAACGAAAGTTGGTTGATTTATGTTAAAGTACGTTGGAAAAAGACTGATTTACATGGTGGGAGTATTTTTCGTGGTTTCCATCATCATGTTTGGACTGTTTAACAATGTACCGGGAGACAGGGCCTTGAATCAGATACAGGCCATGAAGGGCAAAGTTTCCAATGAACAGTTCGAGATTATGTATGAACAGCAGAGAGATAAACTGGGTCTGGACGATCCAATTCCGGTACGGTATGTAAAGTGGATGGGTAATCTGTTGCAGGGTAACCTGGGATATTCCACATTCTATAAAAAAGACGTTGCAGACGTTATCGGCGAGCCTTTAAGAAACACAATTTTTATCAATATTTTTGCTACCATTCTTGCTCTGGGCATTACGATCCCTCTAGGTATCTGGTGTGCAGTGAAGAAATTTTCCAAATTCGACAATGCAGTTCAGGTGCTGACGATCGTGGGGTACAGCGTCCCCGTGTATATCATAGCACTTGTCTTTATGTATATATTCTCTGTAAAATTGGGGATTTTTCCTCTCAGCGGTATGAATTCTCCGAACTTCCAGGGAACCGGTCTGGCATTTTTCTTAGATCGTATGTATTATCTGGCGCTTCCGCTGATCGTTATGACGATCGCCGCTCTGGGAAGTATGACCCGTTATGTCCGGGCGGCTATGATTGACGCTCTGAGTATGGATTATATCCGTACAGCCAGAGCCAAAGGTCTTCGTGAAAAGGTTGTTATCTACTCTCATGCATGGAGAAATGCGCTGTTGTCCGTTGTTACGCTGATCATTGGATGGTTCATGAGCGTATTTATGGGTTCCATCATTATTGAGCAAATGTTCCAGTTAAATGGTATCGGACAGATGTATTATAAAGGACTGATGAATCAGGATTATGATCTGGCTCTGGCAATCCAGATGTTGTATTGTGTAATCACACTGATCAGTAACCTGATCACAGACCTGAGCTACGGTATCGTAGACCCCCGTGTACGTGTGAATAAATAGTAGGAGAGAGACATAATGAGTAAAGATAACAAAAAGAAAAAACATTCTGCTTCTCTTCTGAAGAGATTATTCGGAGGAAAGAGCAAGAAAGAGGAAATGGATCTTATGCAGGAGGAGCTGCTTCAGAGCCCCTTCCGTACGATTGTAAGAAACTTTCTGGATAACAAACTGGCATTAGGAGCGGTAATCGTATTTTTGACGATTTTCCTGATCGTATTGATCGGACCGATTTTTGCGCCGACAGATCTGAACGAAAGTGAAGAGACACAGACGAATATAGCGCCGGGACGGAATATGATGGATGTTCCCAAGGAACTGGCAGGCAATGTAAAAGAGATTGCTACCGGAGCTACGTTCAGTATTGGTGTGGATAATGATGGCAAGGTTTACGTATGGGGTAAAACCAAGATCAGTAAAAAAGTAGATATTGCCAAAGATATGCCTTCTCAGAAAGAGCTGGGGCATGTAGTGTCTGTAGCGGCAGGTTTCGACCACGTAATGGCTCTCAATGATGAGGGAGAGATCATCAGCTGGGGAAGTAACCGTATGGGACAGACCAAGGCTCCTTCCGAAGTGGGAAGAAAGAAGATCGTTCAGATCGCCGCAGGATATCAGATGTCTTATGCGCTGACCGAAGGCGGAGAAATTATCAACTGGGGAAATGACAACCTGAATGATGTAAATGTTACCCGTAAAAAAGGTGACGGTCATATTAAGAAAATCGCAGTTTCCAATACTACGCTGATGGCGCTTAAGGATGACGGAACCGTAGTGCATATGGGTAACCAGAAGTCTGACGTAAGCCGTGTGCCGGAAGATCTTACCGGTGTGGTGGACATTGCAGCTACGACCAACGCAGTTGCCGCTTTGAAAGAAGACGGAAGTCTTGTGATTTGGGGCAAGGGAAATCAGAGTGAAAAAGAAGTGCCGGAAATGGATGGAAAAATCGTTTCCATGATTGGTGGACGCTACCATTTCACAGCGCTGACAGATAAAGGAAATGTGTATTCCTGGGGTGAGAACAATTATCACCAGACGGATGTGCCGTCTTCCGCAAAGAATGTGAGCGCCATCTATGGCGGTTATTATCAGAACTATGCAGTAACAGAAAGCGGTGATGTAAAGATCTGGGGTCTGAAGGGATATCTTTTGGGAACAGATGAGCTGGGACGTGACGTATTTGGACGTCTGTTAAATGGTGGACGCATGACCATGACTATTGGTGCGGTAGCCGTTATCATTTCTACGCTGATCGGTATTATCATCGGAGGTATTTCCGGATTCTTTGGCGGCTGGGTGGACATTATCCTGCAGCGTATCACGGAGATCGTAGCTTCTCTGCCATTCCTTCCGATGGCGATGATCCTGAATGCGATTATTGGAAACAGTTTGTCCGAGGGAGCGAGAATCTTCCTGATCATGGTTATTCTGGGACTTTTGAGCTGGCCGAACCTTGCCCGTCTGGTACGTGCGCAGGTATTGGCTGAGCGAGAAAAAGAATTTGTTACTGCGGCAAACGCTATGGGTGTAAAGAGAAGCTCCATCGTATTCCGCCATATTATTCCGAACGTGATCTCTGTTATCATTGTTTCTGCAACACTGGATTTTGCAAGTTGTATGCTGACAGAGTCTACCCTGTCTTTCCTGGGATTTGGTGTAAAACTGCCTCGTCCTACCTGGGGTAATATTCTGAATGGATGCGTAAGTTCTGTCGTTATCCAGAACTACTGGTGGAGATGGGTATTCCCGGCAATCATGCTGAGTATCTGCGTAATCTGTATCAACTTGATCGGTGATGGTCTGAGAGATGCCATCGATCCGAAATCAAACGAGAAATAATTAGGAGGAGAACACAATGGCATTATTAGAGATTCATGATCTGCATACCTTTTTTAAGACAAAAAAGGGTACAGTGAAAGCGGTAAACGGTGTCTCCTATTCTGTAGAACCCGGAAAGACACTGGGTGTCGTGGGAGAAAGCGGCAGCGGTAAGAGTGTGTCTGCCATGAGTATCCTGAAACTTCTGGACGGCAACGGATATATTGACAGCGGTACGATCACTTTTGACGGAAAGAATCTGGCAGACGTATCTTTGAAAGATATGTGTAAGATTCGTGGAAATGATATTTCTGTTATCTTTCAGGAGCCGATGACCAGTCTGAACCCTATTTTTACAATCGAGAGACAGCTGAGCGAGCCTTTCAGAATTCATCAGAAGATGAGTAAGAAAGAGGCGAAAGAGAAAGTGGTGGAGATGCTTCGCGACGTTCGTATTCCGAATCCGGAAGCAGTGGCAAAACAGTATCCTCACCAGCTTTCCGGCGGTATGCGTCAGCGTGTCATGATCGCCATGGCGCTGGCATGTCAGCCGAAGCTTCTGATCGCCGATGAGCCAACTACAGCTTTGGACGTTACGATTCAGGCGCAGATCCTGAAATTGATGAATATCCTGAAAAAAGAGAAAGGAACTTCCATTCTGTTTATCACCCATGATCTGGGCGTTATCAATGAGATGGCGGATGATGTGGCAGTTATGTACTGCGGACAGGTTGTGGAGATGGCTCCTGTACACGCAATCTTTGGAACGGATAAATATCTTCACCCCTATACAGAGGGACTTCTGTATTCTATTCCACGTCTGGATACCCCTACAGGTGTCCGTTTGGAGGCAATTCCGGGCGCAGTTCCCCATCCGTTGGATCTGCCGAAGGGATGTAAGTTCGCACCCCGATGCAAATATGCGACAGATAAATGCCGGGAAGAAGAACCGAAACTGGAAGAGGTAGAGAGCGGACATAAGATACGCTGCTTCTATCCTGAGAAAGGGGCAAGAAAATAATGAGTGAAGAAAAGAAAGTATTGCTTCGGATCTCCCATCTGAAACAGTATTTCCCAATCGGAAAGAAGCAGTTGGGGAAACCGCAGGCATTTGTAAAAGCAAACGATGGTATTTCTCTGAATATTTATGAAGGAGAGACTTTTGGACTGGTAGGAGAGTCCGGATGTGGAAAATCCACTTTCGGACGTACGCTTCTTCAGTTGTATAAACAGACAGGCGGACGTACCGTATATTACGGACGTACCGTAGAAGATTTTGACCTGAAATATGTGGAAGATATCTTCAAAAACCTTCCCGATGAGAAGAAAAAATGCGAAGAGATGCGTGGAAAGATTCAGAAGCTCTATACAGAGTATGAGGGCATTTCCGATAAAATCCAGAAAAAAGTGAAGGGACAGGAGATTGCAGAGCTGGAAAGTGAATTTCTGAACAAGCTTCTGGATATCACGGCTTTGATCGGTGGTATTTATACAGCTTCCGACCTTACAGAGGCAGGAAAACACTATCTGGCAGAGTATCAGGCGGCAAAAGAAATCCGCGGTATTCGTGCGCAGATTAAGGAAATTAAGAAAAATGAAAAAGGATTGGAGAAAATCCCGGAGCTGGAAGCGAAGATTCCTGCTTTGGAGGAGACAGTAAAGAAAGAACTGGTTGAGATCGATAAGATCCGTCAGGCAAATAAATCCAATCCGGATTTTGAAAAATATGAGGGTCAGAAGGATGACGGAATCAATCTGGCAGCGTTGACAGACAAAGAGATGCGCTATCTGCGCCGGGATCTGCAGCTTATTTTCCAGGATCCATATTCTTCCCTTTCTCCAAGACTGCCAGTCGGAGAGATCATCGGGGAAGCAGTAAGAGAGCATAACCTGGTTCCCAAGTCTGAATATGCAGATTATGTGACCAAGATCATGGATGACTGTGGTCTTCAGTCTTATCATAAAGACCGTTATCCCCATGAGTTCTCTGGTGGACAGAGACAGCGTATCTGTATTGCGAGAGCACTTGCATTGAATCCGGAGTTCGTTGTGTGTGACGAGCCGGTTTCTGCACTTGATGTTTCTGTACAGGCGCAGATCATCAACCTGTTAAAGGAACTTCAGGAGAAGAGAAATCTGACTTATCTGTTTATCTCTCATGACCTGTCGGTTGTAGAGCATATTTCCGATACTATCGGAGTTATGTATCTGGGGGGACTGGTTGAGACTGGTACCACAGCAGATATTTTTGCAAATCCTCTTCATCCGTATACAGAGGCTCTGTTCTCTGCTATTCCTATGCCAGACCCGGATCTGAAGAGAAACCGTATCATCCTGGAGGGAAATATTCCATCCCCGGCGAATCCGCCTAAGGGATGTAAGTTCCATACAAGATGCCGGAAGTGCATGGAAATCTGTAAGACACAGGTTCCTGAAGTTAAGGATATGGGTAATGGACATAAGGTGCGTTGTCATCTGTATGACTAAGAATAAAGCAGGCCAGGGACTTCCTGGCCTGTAAGTTTTTGATCAGGAGGTTCTATCATGGGAAAGAAGCAGAAAGAAGAATTGCCGGATTACACAGTTGCCAACATGGATGTGGATGGTATGCCCTGGAATTCCAGAAGACCATGGCAGATATTTCCTGGCGATCCATCTAAGAGCAGAAAAGAATTTGATGTAAAAGTACCGGAACCGGGAATGGAAAATGAAGTGCCGGATGATCTGAGCGCTTTTCAGAATCCGCCGATGACGAAGGAAGAAAGAAGAGGAATCATCTGGCTTTCGCTAAAGGCGTCACTGACTGTGGGACTGATCTTTGGCGGTGCGGCATTTTTGTTTATTTTATTCTGTGTATTCGTGTGGCTGAAATAAAAGAGAGCTTGTCAGAGAAAAAGTTTATTCTTACTCACGCTATATTGTTTCACAATAATAGATTACATGATACCAGTGCCAAATTGAAATGTTTCTAAAGTTTCAGCTAAAAAATAGCGGCAGACAATTAATTTTGTCTGCCGTAAAATTTTGTAGATTGAGCTTGTCTTAAATATCATGAAACATGCCAATCTTATTCTTAATCTGCTGCATTTCGTTATCCGTTTCGATTACTGCCTGGGCCGAGCGGAGCAGTTCTTCACTGATCTCTGCATATCCTGGCAGGTCCTCGATTCCCTTCTTGTAGCGGAGCTGATGCTCCAATGTAGCCCAGAAGTCCATGCCGTTGGTGCGGATCTGAAGTTCTACTCTCATAGGTGTTTTCCCCTTGGAGAAGAATACAGGAATCTCCACTATCATATGATAACTACGATAACCATTTGGCTTCGGATTCTTGATATAATCCTTGATTTTAATAACTTTAATATCATCCTGTCCGGCAATCAGATTGGCCACTGTATAAATATCGTCAATGAAAGCACAGACCACCCGGACTCCAGCCACGTCATTTAATTGTTCTTGAATATTCTCCGCTGTAAAATCATATCCCAGCTTCTGCAGTTTCCGGTAAATGCTCTCCGGTTTCTTTATCCTTGTCTTAATAAAAGATATGGGATTTCGCTTATACTCTACTGAAAATTCATCGTCCAGAACTTCCAGCTTGGTCTGTACCTCCCGGATGGCACATCTATACATCATCATCAGATCATTAAACTTTGCTGCATTTTTGATAAAACGTTGCGGATCTGGCGTGTCCAGCCAGGGCGCTTTTTTTTCTTCTGTCATAATTAATTCTTTCAACCTCACTATAAGTAAAATGCTGAGCCCCCGTCAAGAGCTTCTCATATTGTTTATTATAGCGGAATTTTTATAAAGAAGCAACGTATTGAATTGCTATTTAGTGTCTTGGGTGAGTGATTGGTTTTCTTATACTTTCTTGACAACGATAGATTAGAAAAAACAATAAAGTTGCGGGATACCAACTACTTCACCCCACCCCCGTTGTTGTCGTTACTGTTTCTTTCTTCCCTTTCCAGTAACCAGCGATTTTGCAATGTATATTCGCAAGCCGCGCATTTCAGGAGCGGTTTTAGTGGAGGCGAGATCCATGACTTACGGAGACTTAGGCGCGAAGGCTTTCCTGAGCGTCTTAGTCGTAGTTAGTCATTAGCTTGCCGGAACGTTGCGACGCGCGGCGGTGAATATACATTGTGAAATCGCGTCCGGAATAACGACCAACACATTAAATAGTAATAAAATATACAGAAAAGAGGACACCCCATGAGCAAAATAACCATAATCACCGGCGGTACATCTGGAATTGGAAGAGGGATTGCGGAGAAAATTCTGGAAAATTCTGCGTCAGACGATATTTTATATGTAAGCTATGGACATAACACGGAGCAGGCGGAGGAATTTCTTCATGCACAAACAGAGGAAAATCAGAAAAAAATCCGGTTGCTCCAGGCTGATATGTCATCCTATGATGAAATGATGAAATTTGTATCCCGGGTCAAAGAAGAAGCGAGCCATATAGACTGGCTGATAAACAACGTAGGAATCAGCACCTATGCGAAATATGAAGACTACACCTTCGACGAATGGACCAAAATTGTGAATACCAACCTGTCTGTTCCAGTATTTCTGGTGAAAGAACTTCGCCCCATTATGAGCGAAGGCGGCAGCATTCTTTTTACAGGCTCCTACGCAGGACAGCAGGCTTATTCCTCATCTCTGGTTTACGGTGTCACCAAATCCGCCATTCATTTCCTTACCAAATCCCTGGTAAAAGAACTGGAACCAAAGCAGATCCGGGTCAATGCCATTGCCCCGGGATTCATTGAAACCAGCTGGCATAAGAACCGCACTCCGGAAAGCTATGAACGCATTAACCGTAAGATTGCGCTTCACCGCTTCGGTGAGATCTCAGAAGTGGCAGATATGGCATACGAAGTTCTGAAAAATGGATACATGAATGGAAGCGTTGTAGACATTCATGGCGGATATGACTATTTCTAAAAAGAATCCAGTGATCTGATTTTAAATAAAAAAATCTGCACCCAGATTATATTCGTGAAGTGATTAACAAAAACAAAATTCACAAATATAATCCAGGATTTTCCTAAATGCCAAATTTCCGGAATTAATTGATTTTAAGAGGATAGTGTGCTAAAGTATTCATATTGCTGGGCGAAAGCGAGGAGAAAACATTGCACAAAAGTGATGAAAAATACCAGGCTTACGTAAAAATCCTGGAGGAAGAGCTGATTCCTGCAATGGGATGTACCGAACCCATTGCCATTGCCTATGCAGGAGCAGTGGCGAGAAAAACTTTGGGCAATCTGCCGGAACAGCTGGATATTAAAGTAAGTGGAAATATTATTAAAAATGTAAAAAGCGTCATCGTTCCCAATACAGGCGGCATGAGGGGAATTGCAGCTGCTCTGTGCGCGGGTGTGATCGCAGGCGATGCGGAAGCGCTCCTTGAAGTAATTGCAAGAGTAACACCCGGTCAGAAGGAGGAAATCAAGTCCTACATGGATCAGGTGAAACCCAAGATCACTCCGGCATCCACCGGGCATGTATTTGAAATCGATCTGACCGTAACTCAAGGTACTGAAACGGCCCGTGTTCGCATTGTAGATACTCACACCAACATCATCCTTATTGAGAAAAACGGCCAGCCTGTTTTCCAGAAAGATGTCTGTTCAGGTAAGGAAGAGAAAAAGACCGACCATTCCATATTAAACATAGAAGACATTATCGACTTTGCCAACACTGTTGACACAGAAGATGTAAAGGAGGTTCTGGAGCGTCAGATCCGTTACAATACAGCCATTTCTGAGGAGGGACTTCGCGGAAACTATGGAGCGAACATCGGAAAAGTCCTTCTTCACACCTACGGCGACAATATTAAGATCCGTGCCAGAGCCAAGGCAGCAGCCGGTTCCGATGCCCGAATGAATGGCTGCGAGCTTCCTGTGGTGATTAACTCCGGAAGCGGCAACCAGGGTATGACTGCCAGCATTCCGGTCATTGAATTTGCCAGAGAGCTGCAGGTTTCCCATGACAAAATGCTTCGCGCCCTGGTGCTTTCCAATCTTGTAACCATTCATCTGAAGACTGGAATCGGAACTCTTTCTGCCTATTGCGGTGCAGTAAGTGCAGGCTGCGGAAGCGGTGCGGGAATTGCTTATCTCTACGGCGGCGATTATGAAGTAATTGCACATACAATCGTGAATTCCCTGGCAATTGTTTCCGGAATCATCTGTGACGGAGCGAAAGCCTCCTGCGCAGCCAAGATTTCAGCAGCAGTCGATGCCGGAATCATGGGCTATGAAATGTACATACAGGGACAGCAGTTCTACGGAGGTGATGGAATCGTTACCCACGGTGTGGAAAATACCATCCGGAACGTGGGACAGCTGGCGAAGGAAGGCATGTGCGAAACGGATAAAGAGATTATCCGGATTATGGTAGAGCGTGGTTGAAAAAGGCTTTCTGCAAGATGTGCGCCACAATTTGCGGGAGCTTGCGGAAATACTTTTTCAAACAGGTTCTAGGAAAAGGAGATGAAGGGAAAACACTATGAAGTGGAAATACATATTAAAAAGAATACTGATCGCCATTCCCACTTTTTTCGGAATTACCATATTGGCCTATTTTATTCTGAATATGGCGCCTGGTTCACCGCTGGATGCACTTCTGGCAGATCCGGGAATTACTCCGGCAGAGCTGGAACGTAAGAGAGTGGCACTTGGACTGGATCAGCCGGTGATCATTCAGTATTTTACCTGGCTGAAACAATTGCTTACGGGAAATCTGGGATTTTCCTACAGCACCCAGAGACCGGTGGCAGCGATGATACTGGAGCGTCTTCCGGCTACTGCGATTCTGGCGGCAAGCTCCATTGTACTGTCATTGATCGTATCCATTCCTCTTGGAATCTTTGCTGCCTCCAGGCCGAATTCAGGAAGAGATTACTTTTCCGGCGGTCTGTCTATGCTGATGATGGCGACTCCGAACTTCTTTGTAGGACTGGTATTTATCTATCTGTTCGCCATTGTGTTTAACATTCTGCCATCAGGAGGAATGTACAGCTCAAGCGGAGCTCATACATTCGGAGATCTGATGAAGCATATGATCCTGCCTTGTCTGGTCCTTTCCTTTCAGCAGATCGGAGGATGGGTAAGGCACATGCGCAGCAGTATGCTGGAAGTTATGCAGGACGACTACATTCGTACCGCCAAGTCCAAAGGTCTTACCAAATGGAAAGTGATCATGAAGCACGCCTTGAAAAATGCCCTTACACCGGTCGTTACAGTTGTGGGAATGTCCATTCCTTCTATTGTAGGCGGCGCAGTTGTAACTGAGCAGGTTTTCGGATGGCCGGGAATTGGTTCTCTTATGGTAACAGCGATCAACGGACGAGACTACCCGGTTATTATGGGAATCACGGTTATGATCGCGGCAGCGGTTCTTATTGCGAATATTCTCACTGATGTTGCATACGGAATTCTGGATCCGAGAATCAGCTATAAATAAGGGAGGATAGAAGACAGAAATGAAAAAACAGAAAAACGAAAATGTAAGCTATCTTTCCGAGGTACTTGATAAACTGAAAGAACACAAAATGGCTATGGCAGGTCTGGTAGTCCTGATCGTGGAAATCCTGATGGTGGTTTTTCTTCCCATGATCCTGAAGCTGGATCCTTATACTTCAGATTACACTGCCTTTTCTGCAGCTCCGGGAGGAGCGCACATCCTTGGAACAGATGCTATCGGACGTGATGTTTTTGCCCGTCTGATGTATGGCGGAAGAACCTCTCTGCTGGTTGGTTTTGTTTCCACACTGATCAGCTGCGCAATCGGAGTTCCTCTTGGCCTGGTTGCTGGTTATGCCAGAGGAAAAGCGGAAGCAGTTATTATGCGAATTGCAGATATTTTTATGTCTTTTCCATCAATTGTGCTGATCCTGGTGCTGGTTGCTGTTCTGGGACCGTCTGTCTGGTCTGTAACCTGTGTCATCGGTGTGCTCGGCTGGACACAGTTTGCCAGACTGATCTATGCAAATGTACTTTCCGTATCCGAGAAAGAATATGTAGAATCTGCAAGGGCAATTGGTACCTCCAATTTCAAGATCGTGACAAAGTATGTTCTTCCAAACTCTTTTGCCCCGATCCTGATCGCAATCACATTCCAGATGGCGAGTGCCATCCTTTCCGAATCATCCTTAAGCTTCCTTGGCATGGGTGTACAGCCGCCGGGAGCAAGCTGGGGAAATATGCTCTACGATGCGCAGTCCATTACTGTGCTTTCCCAGAAACTGTGGATCTGGCTTCCGCCGGGACTTGCACTTCTGATCACTGTGTTAAGTATTAATTTTCTGGGCGACGGTATCCGCGATGCGCTGGATCCGAAGATCAAACTGTAATGTCTCAGGATTAGGAGGGTCTTGATGCAAGACCGGACAGTCCGTTGACATAAGATTGGTTCCGGGAGTTTCCCGGACTGATTTGCTTCACAAAACCTGTCAGAGAAAAAATATCCCTGACAAAAGAAAAAAGGAGGAGACCTATGAAATTCAACATGAAAAAGGCTGCAGCGCTCCTGCTTGCAGGAAGCATGGTAGCAGGCTATGCTGTTCCAGCTGCTGCTGAGGCAGAGGAAAAAGTTGTAACAGCTGCCATGGACCAGGCATGGGATACCATGATGCCGCTGAACACCACAAGCAACTACACCCGTTTTATCTGTGACCAGATTTATGACCGCCTGACACAGACAAACGCAGACGGTTCCATTGAGGGACGCCTTGCTGAGTCCTGGACTGTAAATGATGCCAGTGACGCAGTTACCTTTAAGCTTCATGAAGACGCAGTATGGTCTGATGGTGAGCCGGTTACAGCAGAGGACGTTGTATTCAGCTACCAGATGTATTCTGATCCGTCTGTAGAGGCAAAGAGCCGTTATCACCTGGAGTACATTGCCGGTGTGGATGATTCCGGAGCAGAGCTTTCCGAGGATTCTATCGAAGTAACTGCAGACAGCGATTATGAAGTAACCTTCAAATTAAAAGAGGCTATGTATCCTGATACATTCCTGCAGGATATCGACACTGTTTTCATCATCCCGAAACATATATTTGAAGGAAAAACAGCAGAAGAGATCAATGCTCCTGACCTTTGGGCAAATCCGGTAGGTTCCGGCCCATTCATCTATGACAGTGAGATCAATGGTGAGCGTATGGAGTTCACAAAGAACGAAAACTACTATCTTGGAACTCCAAATATTGACCGTCTGATCATCCGTGTAGTACCGTCCGCAAACGTTCTTTCCGGTCTTATGAACGGCGAGCTTGATTTGATCGGATTCGGTTCCGTACTGACTGATGACTGGGAAACAGCCAAGTCCCAGGATAACCTGGTAACAGAGTCTGTTCCTACCACTTCCTATACCACTCTGATCTTCAATACTCAGAAGGAATATCTTACTCAGGAAGTTCGCCAGGCACTGAATATGGCAATCAACCGTGACGTACTGGTAAATGGTCTTCTTATGGGAGAGGGAACTCCGATCATGACCCCGATCGCACCGGTAAGCCCATACTACAATGACAAAGTTCAGGTTCAGTACGATCCTGAAAAGGCAAAAGAGATGCTTGCAGAAGCAGGCTTCCCGGCTGGACAGACACTGAAATTTTTCATCTCCTCTGGAAGCAGCATTACCGAGAGATGTGCAGCCCTGATCGTACAGGATTTTGCAAATGTCGGTGTAAATGTAGAAATTGAGCAGATGGACTTTGCAACTCTGATGAGCCGTATGCTTGACGGCGAGCATGATCTTGGAATCATTGGTTCCGGCGGAACTCTTGACCCAAGTGAGAGCCGTGAAATGATCTATCCGGAAAGCTCCTGCAACTTCTGCCAGCTTCAGGATACAGAGCTTTCTGACCTGATCGACAAAGGAAACGCAGAGCTTACTTTTGAAGCAAGAAAACCATACTTCGATGAGTATCAGGAAAAGGTTGTAGAAAAAGCAGCTATGGGCTACTTATATACAAAGAACCTTCTTACCGCTTACAACAAGAGCATGAAGAACCTGAACGTTGCAGACTTTAATTGTCTGAACTGGTCTTCCTGGGAGTGGGATAAAGAGTAATAAAAATGGGAAACAGGACAAAAGCGGATAAAGCTTTTGATCCTGGAACCCGCCAAATATGAGAGAAAAGACTCTCATGTCTGGCGGATTTCAGGAGCTGTGAAAGAATCACAGTGAGTTAATTAAGAGAAAAAGGAGTACAGCTATGGCATCTTTACTTTCAGTAGAGAATTTACAGGTACAGTTTCAGACAAAAAAAGGCATTAACACAGCCGTTGACGGTGTAAGCTTTTCTGTAGAAAAAGGCAGGATCCTCGGAATTGTAGGCGAGTCTGGATGCGGAAAAAGTGTCACATCCATGTCTATCCTTCAGCTTCTTGGAAGCAACGCCCGGATTTCTGGCGGCAGCATCAAACTGGATGGAAAAGAACTGATAGGGCTTCCGGAGAAAGAGATGTGCAGGATCCGCGGAAATGATATTGCCATGATCTTTCAGGATCCAATGACTGCCCTGAATCCGACTCTGACTATTGGAACCCAGCTGATGGAACCAATCATGCTCCACCAGAACTGCGGCAAAAAGGAAGCCTGGACAAGAGCTGTGGACGTTCTGAAAAGAGTTGGAATCGCAGCGCCGGAGAAGCGGATGAAGGAATATCCGCACCAGCTTTCAGGCGGTATGCGCCAGCGAGTGATGATTGCCATGGCAGTATCCTGCGAGCCAAGACTTCTTATCGCAGATGAGCCTACCACCGCCCTGGATGTAACCATTCAGGCACAGATCCTGGAGCTGATGTGTGAGCTTAGGGAAAAAATGGGAACGGCTATTATGCTGATTACCCATGATATGGGGGTAGTAGCAGAGACCGCAGACGATGTGCTTGTTCTTTATGCAGGAAAAGCAGTAGAATACGGCAGCATTGAGGACATTTTTGAAAGACCGAAGCATCCTTACACACAGGGACTTTTGAACTCTATTCCCCGCCTTGATGAGGATGTAGAGCTGCTAAATACCATTGAGGGCACCGTTCCGGCACCGGACGCCATGCCTGCAGGCTGCAGATTTGCTCCCCGATGTCCTTACGGAAAAGACCGCTGCATGAAAGAAAAACCAGGCGTTTACCATGCTGGAAATTCTCTGGTAAGCTGCTTCAGATACGAGGGTGAGAAAGAATGAGTGAGAACACAGGAATCTTATTGGAAACAAAGGATTTATCCAAATATTTTACGGCAAAAAAAGGGCTTCTGAACCGTAATCCATCTGTAGTAAAAGCAGTAGACCATGTAAGTCTTTCTGTGAGAAAGGGTGAGACACTGGGCCTGGTCGGAGAGTCCGGCTGCGGAAAATCCACTCTGGGAAGAACCATTCTCCGCCTGATCCCGGCAACAGAGGGCCAGGTTATGTACAATGGGGAAGATATCCTTACCTATGATAAGAAAAAAATGTGGGAAATGCGCCGGAAGCTGCAGATTATTTTCCAGGATCCATACAGCTCCCTGAATCCCAGAATGACCGTTTATGATCTGATCAGTGCCCCTCTTGAGGTGTATAAAGTGGGGACTAAGGAAGAACGCAGAGAAATGGTGGAAGAGATCCTTCAGGAGGTTGGACTGGATAAACAGTATCTGAATCGTTTTCCTCACGAGTTTTCAGGAGGTCAGAGGCAGCGAATCGGAATTGCAAGGGCACTGATCCTGAATCCGGAATTTGTTGTCTGTGACGAGGCAGTTTCCGCACTGGACGTATCTGTCCGCGCGCAGGTGCTGAATCTTATGAGAAATATGCAGCAGAAGAAAAATCTGACCTACCTGTTTATCTCCCATGACCTAAGCGTAGTCCGCCATATCAGTGACAGAATTGCGGTTATGTATCTTGGAAGTGTGGTTGAGGTTGCAGAAAAAGCCCAGCTTTATTCCAACCCGATGCACCCCTATACCAAAGCTCTTCTTTCTGCAATCCCGCTTCCGGATGTGAAGAAGAAACGTCAGCGTATCATTCTGGAAGGTGACGTGCCAAGTGCCTACAATCCACCGTCTGGATGTAAATTCCATACCCGCTGTCCCTATGCAACAGATGCCTGCCGCGGCAGGGATATCCCCTTGAAGGAAGTGGAACCCGGCCACTTTGTCAGCTGCACACGTTTTTGAGAACACGGAAAGGCGGGAAAATCGATGACAGAGGAAGAAAAAAAGGCCGTTGCCGAGC
>OHDQ01000396.1_pt1 | contig 19094 bp, 18 predicted proteins | sample 1606421 | NCBI WGS metagenome assembly OHDQ01 (sample SAMEA3879589, study PRJEB24766) | human gut metagenome | biome: human-associated habitat; feature: feces | place: USA | collected 1985/1987
CAGATTTCAGGGTTTTCAGATCCATATTTTCCTCCTGTTCAAAATCTCCTTATGCGTTCAGCAGAAAATGTTCAATAATTTCTGCAACTCCGTCATGGTTATTATCCCGTTCAGTCACATAATTGCCATGCTCAGCCATACCTTCATAGGCGTTGCACATAACTGCTCCCACATGGGCCGCCTGGAGCATTTCCACATCATTAGGAGCATCCCCGGCAGCCACAGAATTTTCCAGCGGGATACCCAGATGATCACACATCCATTTTACTGCAAATCCTTTTGATACACCCTCTGGTACAATCTCCAGATAATACTCTGTAGAAAAAAAGCTTCGCACCGTTCCCTTCAGCGGATCCACACATTCTCTCTGGTATTTTTCCAGTTCCGGGCGATTGTCCAGCCCTACCAGAAGGATCTTGTATGGATCAAAAGGAAATGCCGCATCCACATCCGGCACGATCTCGTAAGGAACGGTGGATCTGTCTATATAATAATGCAGCTCCGGGCGATCCTCCATTGCGAGCACACTGGTATCAGAATAGGACTGCACATGAAGTCCTCTGTTCAATGCTTCCTGAAATAAAGGCTTTGCCACTTCTGTTGAAATTGTTTTTCCGTAAATGGTCTTTTTATGAAAAGGATCATAAATCTGACCGCCGTTAAATGCGATCACATAGCAACCTTCCCTGGTAAGCCCGATCCGTTCCGCAATATGAACGCCGCTGGCAAGGGGTCTTCCTGTTGTTACCACAATCTTATGCCCCTGTTCCAGCGCCCGGTCAATAGCAGCCTGATTTCCTGCAGTTACTTCCTTCTGATCATTTAAAAGCGTACCATCCAGATCTGTAAATAAAATTTTTGTGTGTTTTCCCACGGTTATTCCTCCTCAAATACGAAGCCGTATACCGGATCCTTTCGGAAGCTCTCGGACAGAGTGGTCTTCATTTGTTCCACAAATTCAGGACTCAATTCCTTAAATTCCATATGTTCATAGAGCTCCGAATGTCTGTATGCATCCATTTCCTCTACGGCATCTGTTAATTTTTTCATGTATTCTCTGACTTTTTCCCTGTCTTTTTCCATCAGGGGAATCTGCAGCTGTGCGGAGATCTTATGATATTCTCCAGATTCAAAAAGCTCTGCAAGCCCTGTCATTTTTTCTGTGATCCTTCTGGCTTTCTGAAAGTCTCCGTCCTTTTCTGCCAGCATAAATATACCGCCCAGTGCCATTTCCGCTACGTTATTTGTCTGAAAAAGCAGTTCTTCATATTCTTTAAAGGCACTGTTTCGGTCTCCCTTTATTTCACAGAGCTGTGCCTTATGGATCTTTTTCACCGGGTCCATCCGGGAAAAATATTTCAGACAGGCTTCTGCTTTCTCATAATCCTCATTACGGTAATAATAACTGAACAGTGCATCAGCCGCCCGTTCCCGGATCTCAGAATCTTCACTTTCCAGCGCCTGCTTATACCATCCCAGAATCTCCCGGTCATATTCTTTCATTTTTTCCGGATCTGAAGTCCCTTTCAGGATCCTCCATCCATCCAGCGTCATGGCAAGATGAAGGATCAGTCTGCTGCAGCCGGGATACTGACAGATTTTTTTCCTGCAAAAATCAAAAGCTTCCGCAAAACTGCTCTTTTGAAATTTTCCTTCTGCTTCCAGAACGATCGCACGAACCTCTTCCTGTGCAAGCTCCTCCCGGAAAGACAGCAGCGTATCCGGCGTTGTCTCCAGCACCCTTGCAATTGGGGCAAGAAGCGTAATATCCGGCAGAGAGACATTGTTCTCCCATTTATTCACTGCCGGAGCCGTCACACCAAGGCGTCTCGCCATTTCCTCCTGCGTCAGATTTCTGCTTTTTCTGTATGTTCTGATAACCTCACCGATTCTCATAAAATAATCTCCTTTGCTTTTTTCCGCATCGGCCTCTGCTGCTTTTATCATAGCAGAGAGAATGTCTTCTCACAACTGAACAGATGTTAAGTAAAAAGCAAAAAATATAACTGTTATTCAAAAAAGCAGGACTCCGGTTCTCTTATCCGGCAAAGTATACTTCAATTTTTTCCTTTACAGGTTTTTCACCGATAACGATCAGAACTTCCTGACCTTCACTTATCGGCCGGAGAGTGACTTTTCCACGAGCAGCATTCACTTCCATCCACTGTCCCTCCCTGTTTTTGCCAAATCCTTTGATTCGAAAAACAGAACCGCATTCCGGTTCAGCCATAATTTTTTCCGCCCTGCAAGCCAGTTCTTCTGCCGTAAATGAAAGGTTCATAAAATAAAGAGAAGTAAATTTTTCCTCTGAAAAATGCTTTTTTTCGTAGGCTGTGGAGTGATATCCGCACTTCAGCAGCCGGTCATAATCCTGATCAGTCAGTTTTTCCCAGTCTTTTGAAAAAATATCTCCCTCAAATGTTCGTCTGCAGCGGACATTTTCTATTGCCCGCTCCAGATGCTCTGTCACTGCTCTTTTTTGTTCTTCTGAAACCTCATCACACCTGCTCAATACCACACAGCCTGCGGACGTCGCCTCTGATGCCAGCAGATATTCTGCCTGTTCTGACAAACTTTCTTCCAGTCCCCCATCTACCACTGCGATCACATTCCCAATCTCATACCAGCGATCCAGCGGCTCCTCATAAAGTGTATCAAAAAACTCATCTACGTCAAAGATCCCGGAAGGCTCAACGATCACCCTGTCATATCCGCACATTCCCATGGCAATCAGTTTTGTTTTAAATCTTCTTCTGTGTGTCTCTCTGTCACATCCTCCTGCGATCATTTCCAGCTCACAGTTTTCTCCTTCCAGTTCCTTTAAAAGCATCATGTCCACATTCACTGCACCAAAATCATTTTCTATGATTCCGATGTTCTGTCCCTGTTTTAAAAGATAGGAGGCGTACTTTTTTATAAAAGTTGTTTTTCCCGCTCCCAAAAAGCCGGTAATCAAGTCAATTTTTATCATAATATCAAATCTCCTGTCATAAGCAAAGTGGACAAGTCCGACTCAAACTCCTTCAGTCCCTGAAAAACAAAAGAGGGCTGCCAGATTCTCTTTTTCAGTGAATTTCTGACAGCCCTTCTGTTTTATGCTTTCATTGCCTTACGTCCGCAGCACTGTTTGTATTTCTTGCCGCTTCCGCACGGACATGGATCATTCGGATAAACCTTTTCTTCTTTTCTCTGAACAGGCTTACGAACACTGGAATCATCTTTGTTGGTTCCGGTAACCTTGGCAACCTGCTCACGCTCGATCTTCTGCTCTACATGAACATGATACAGCATACGTACTGTATCCTCCTGAATGGAGTTGGTCATCTCATTGAACATATCATAAGCGCTCATCTTATACTCAACAACCGGATCTCTCTGTCCGTAGCCAACCAGTCCGATACCCTGACGGAGGATTTCCATATCGTCGATATGATCCATCCACTTACTGTCAATGCACTTCAGAAGAACTACTCGTTCCAGCTCACGCAGCTGCTCCGGTTCCGGGAATTCAGATTCCTTGGTCTCATAAAGCTTCACAGCTTCTTCCTTAAGGATATGCTTCATCTCATTTTTCTTCTTTCCCTTTACCTTTTCTTCAGTAAGAGCCTGGATAGGAATAATCGGAAGAAGGATTGTGTTAAATTCTTCAAGATTCCACTCAACAGCATCTACATCATCTGAGAAGCATCTGTCCACTGTATTATCCACAATATCAGTGATCATCTTATAAATGGAATCACGCATGTTCTCTCCATCCAGAACCTGACGACGCTCTTTGTAAATGATCTCACGCTGTTCGTTGTTTACCTGGTCGTAATCAAGAAGATTTTTACGAATACCAAAGTTATTGAACTCAATCTTCTCCTGTGCTTTCTGGATCGCGTTGGAAAGCATCTTATGCTCGATCTGCTCATTCTCAGCTACACCAAGGGAAGTGAACACCTTCATCAGACGCTCAGATCCGAACAGACGCATCAGGTCATCCTCCAGGGAAATGTAGAAGCGGGATTCTCCCGGATCTCCCTGACGTCCGGAACGTCCACGCAGCTGGTTATCAATACGTCTGGACTCATGACGCTCTGTACCGATGATCTTCAGACCGCCGGCTGCTCTGGATACATCATCAAGCTTAATATCAGTACCACGACCTGCCATGTTGGTTGCAATGGTAACTGCACCGGCCTGACCAGCCTGTGCTACGATCTCAGCCTCAAGCTCATGGAACTTGGCATTCAATACATTGTGCGGGATTCCCTCTCTCTTCAGCATACGGCTGATGAGCTCAGAAGTCTCAATGGTAATAGTACCAACCAGTACAGGCTGCTGCTTCTCATGAGCTTCCTTTACAGACTGGACAACTGCATTGAATTTCTCTTTCTTTGTCATATATACGGCATCGTCTAAATCCTTACGCTGAACCGGCTTATTGGTCGGGATCTCAACAACGTCCATAGCATAGATATCACGGAACTCTTTCTCCTCAGTAAGGGCAGTACCGGTCATACCGCCTTTCTTATCGTATTTGTTAAAGAAGTTCTGGAAGGTGATGGTTGCAAGAGTTTTGCTCTCGCGTTTTACCTTAACATGCTCTTTCGCCTCGATTGCCTGGTGGAGACCATCCGAATAACGACGGCCCGGCATGATACGTCCGGTAAACTCATCAACAATCATAACCTCGTCATCTTTTACAACGTAATCCTGGTCACGGTGCATCAGATTATGAGCACGAAGTGCAAGGATAATGTTGTGCTGGATCTCAAGGTTCTCCGGATCTGCAAGGTTCTCAATATTAAAGAATTTCTCAACCTTCTTCACACCCTGCTCGGTAAGATTGACAATCTTATCCTTCTCATTTACAACAAAGTCACCGGTCTCGATAACTTCCTCACCCATGATGGCTGCCATCTTAGTCATCTCATGGCTGGCTTCTCCACGCTCCAGCTGCTGTGCAAGGATATCGCAAACCTCATACAGCTTGGTGGATTTACCACTCTGACCGGAAATGATCAGAGGTGTACGTGCCTCATCAATCAAAATGGAGTCAACCTCGTCGATGATACAGTAGTGAAGGTCACGCTGTACCAGCTGCTCCTTGTAGATAACCATGTTATCACGAAGATAGTCAAATCCAAGTTCGTTATTAGTAACGTAAGTAATATCACAGTTATATGCCTCGCGGCGTTCTTCCGGCTTCATGTCGTTCAGAACTACGCCTACAGTCAGCCCAAGGAATCTGTGAACCTGTCCCATCTCGTCGGCATCACGTTTCGCCAGGTAATCATTGACTGTGACAACGTGAACACCTTTGCCTTCCAGGGCATTCAGATAGGATGGCAATGTAGCTACAAGGGTCTTACCTTCACCAGTTTTCATCTCGGCGATACGACCCTGGTGAAGTACGATTCCACCGATGAGCTGTACTTCGAAATGCTCCATTCCCAGTACTCGCTTGGCAGCCTCACGGACGGTAGCAAATGCCTCTGGTAAAAGGTCATCCAGAGTAGCTCCCTCTTCCAGGCGTTTCTTAAACTCTCTTGTCTTACCACGAAGTTCTTCGTCGGTTAATTTCTGCATTTCGGGACGCAGATCCTCAATTTTCTTAACGAGAGGCATGATACGCTTAACCTCTCGCTGGCTGCGGGTTCCGAAAACTTTTGAAAACATGTTCATTTAGCTTTTATACTCCTGTCTATCTTTTTAGATGCTATATTGTGTAATATAACTGATTTCATTTCATTTAAAATTATTTATTTTGTTTAACATACCAGTCTATTTTAACACTTTTTGTCATGGAAAACAATAAATATTTGATGAACAAAATATGTCTCCCATATGATATATTAAAGTAAAATGAATTTATACCCAAAATCAGCACTCAAATTATTTTGTGTTTTAGGAGAATTTTTATATGATTTATCTTTTTCAGGAACTGGACTTAATTTCAAACGAATTGCTTCACCAGATAATTTTCTCAATGCCTGTTGCACGCCGGGAATATGTACTGCATTTTAAGCAGCCGGAAGACCAGAAGCGATCTGCCCTGGCCTGGCTGCTTTTGCGTTATGGACTTAAACAGGAATATGGATTTCGGGAAGTTCCTGATTTCCAGCGGACTACTTCCGGGAAACCATTTTTCCGAGGGGAAAATATGCCGTTTTTTAATCTCAGCCACAGCGGAAATTTCGTAGGCTGTGCCTTGCATGACAGGGAAATTGGTCTGGATATCCAGACGCTCACCGAGCCCCGGGAATCTCTTATCCGAAGAGTCTGCACCCAGGAGGAGCTTTTTTCCTTAAAGTCCTCCCAGGATTTCTGCCGGATCTGGGCTATGAAGGAAAGTGCCGTCAAACTTACCGGAGAAGGGATCACCGGAAATTTCCGGGAGATTCTTACTCTGCATCCGGATATGCACACCCATACCCTTCCATTGGAAAATGGAGCCGGTTTTCTGGCCTACAGTATTTATGACGAAAGCAAGCTCCCTGTCCGCGTACTATCCGCCAGGGAGCTTGCTGAAGAATTACTTTAAAATTCAAATTTTTATCACTTTTTCATCAGGGAACGGATCATCCAGAAATCTGGTCACAGGATACTGATCCGTTTCTGCCAGATGAAGCTGCAGCAGTGCCAAACCAATTCCAGCTGCTCCGTCAAAGCAAAAAAACAAGGGCATGTGAAAAAACTTTCGTTTTTTCACATGCCCTTCCTATTCACCTGTTTTATTTTTCAAACGGATATATCTCTATTAATCCTCCGGCTCGATCAGTCCGTAGGTATTCCCCTTACGCTTGTAAACTACATTCACCTGATCAGTCTCTGCATTGCAGAATACGAAGAAATTATGTCCAAGAAGTTCCATCTGGACACATGCATCTTCTGGATACATAGGCTTGATATCGAATTTCTTGGTACGAATGATCTTAACCTCTTCGTCCTCTTCATAATCCTTGTCCAGATATGCTTTCTGGAAGTTCGCAGCTGACTGCTGCTTATCTACGATCTTGTTCTTGTATTTCCTGAGTTGACGTTCAATTACTTCCTCTACAAGGTCGATTGATACATACATATCGTTGCTGACCTGCTCGGAACGGATGATGTTGCCCTTAACCGGGATCGTCACCTCGATTTTCTGTCTTTCTTTTTCTACACTAAGAGTTACGACAACTTCAGTGTCAGGAGTGAAATACCTTTCCAGTTTACCGAGCTTATCCTCTACTGCTGTACGAAGCCCGTCTGTCACTGTGATGTTCTTTCCGCTGATAATGAATTTCATGCTTCCATCCCCTTTGCTGTTTGATGGGTATATTATAACACATTACTTTAAAAATTAACATCATTTTCTGAAAAAATTACGAATTTTTTCACATTTATAAATTACCTATCAATTTTTCAAATGGTATGGTGCCGCCGAACAGATCCAGGGCACTTCCTACTGTCACATCCAATTTTCCTCCTGCTGCCTGTTTCAGGAGATGGATATCCTCCACGCTTCCAACACCGCCGGCGTAGGTCACAGGATGGCCTTCGTATTTTCCCAGAAGCTTCGCCAGAGAAACTTCTATACCTTTTGCCTTGCCTTCCACATCCACTGCATGGATGAGAAATTCATCGCAATAGGCACCCAGCTTTTCCATCAGTTCCAGAGTTACCTTCTCCTCTGTAAATTTCTGCCAGCGGTCTGTGACTACATAGTATGCATCCTCTTTTTTACGACAGCTGAGATCAAGGACAAGGTGTTCTTTTCCGACTGCATCTACCATCTTCTCCATATTTTTCCAGGAAATATGACCGTCGCGGAACACATAGGAGGTGACGATCACATGACTGGCTCCAGCAGCAAGATAATCTGCCGCATTGTCCGGGTTTACACCGCCTCCGATCTGAAGACCGCCTGGATACGCGCCAAGGGCCAGCATGGCCTGGGCTTTTGTAGCCTGGAAGTATTCAGAATCCGCACTGTTCAGAAGGATAATATGTCCTCCTTTCAGGCCTTTTTCTTTATACAAGGAAGCATAAAAAGCTGCATCCTGCTCTGACACAAAATTCTCCTGTGCCTGGTTTCCCGCATCCTTCAGGCTTCCTCCTACGATCTGCTTTACCTTTCCATTATGTATATCTATGCATGGACGAAATTTCATGATGATCCTCCTTTTCTTGCATTGCAATTAAGTTGTAGCTATCCTGTATTTTGCTCACAAATTTATTGAAATCATATCACAAAAAGGCGTTGAATGAAACACCTCTCTTCATTCAACACCTTTTCATTTTACCTCTATTTTTTTATTATCTTCCATTCGCTGCATTATCCACAGCATCTCCAACATCTTCTACAGCGTTGCCCACACCTTCACCAACATCACGGACACCATCAGCTACTCCATCACCTAATTCTTCCACACCTTCTCCGAGAGCACCGGAAACGGAATTGTTATTGTCTGTCACATTATCACCGGGAACATCTGCATCTCCGGCAGTGCCTGCATCATCTGGTACTGCGGTATCAGCAGTTCCAGCTCCGTCTGCACCATTATTTACGCTGTCGCCCGCGTCATCCACCATGTTTTCATCCTCTGCAGTTCCATTCTCCACGTTATCCTTATCAATGGCGTCCTCATTTGCATTATTTTGAACCTCATCCGCTGCATTGTTATTGTCATTTCCACAGGCTGTAAACATACATAATGTAAATACCAGCAAAGTACCTATGAGCATTCGTTTCATTTTTTTCATCTCATCTGTCTCCTTTTCTTATTTTCAGCTGAAAACACGTTACTGTCCACTTTCGCGAAAATGACCGTTCCACCTGGCGGAACTCAGCCTGCGAACAGTAAACATTGCTGTATGCTCCTAATATGTACAGATGAGAAAGAAACTATTCTGGAAGAAATTTACATTTTAAAAATCCATCAATCCGGACATTTCCATTCTTCACTTATCACTGTTGTTTCCGCACGATCCTGCCGCTTTTGGAATTTCTCCACACGTCATGGGCTACCGCAATCTCTCCGCTCACCAGCACATAATCAAATCCTGTACAATACTGGTTTGGATTCTGGAAATCTGCATGAACGCTTAACTGGTCCAGATGAAATACATTGATATCTGCGGGCATTCCTTTTTCCAGGGTACCCAGAGGGAGACCCAGCACCTGCGCCGGTTTTGCTGTCATCTTATACACAGCATCTTCTATGGAAAAAATCTTTTTATCACGCACGTAAGCAGTAAGAAGCTTCGGAAAAGCCCCGTAAACTCTGGGATGATATTTGCCCCCTGCGGGATAGATCGCATCTGAGATCAGATTTGCCCGGCCATCTTTCAAAAAATACAGCATATCCTCCTCTGAGCCAATGGTATCCAGCATGGTAACCTGGCAACGCTCTTCCATGAGAATGTCATACAGGGTATCATAAGGATCCTGTCCAAACTGCTCTGCGATCTTCGCAATAGACATTCCTGCATAGCTGCCGAATTTCTCCGTATGTAAAGTGCTGGCATAGATCATATCAAAACCAACCAGCTCTACAATGTTCTCAAAAATATCGGAAGGCTGCTTCAGTACCTTCGTAATCTCTTTCCTGCAAAACGGATCTGCCAGCCTTGCGCAGATTGCATCGGTACCTCCCTCCTGAAACTGTGGGGGAAGAAGATGTACCAGCTGGGTGGAACCAGTCAGATAGGGATACAGGTCAAAATCCACCTTCACGCCCCGCTCTGCCGCCTGTTCAAACAGCTTCAGGATTTTCACCGGAGTCCCGCCCCAGTTTTTCCGCCCGATACACTTCATATGGCTTACATGCAAGGGAATCTGCAGCTTTTCCGCCACAGAAATCACCTCCTGCAGCGCCAGCAGGATTCCATCTCCTTCATTTCGGATATGGGTGGTAATGGGAATGTCCGTCCCCTTCAAGGGCTGCAGTGCTTCCACAAGCCCATCTCTGTCATATTCAAATTCCGGGGCATAGGCAATTCCAAGGCTGATTCCAAGCGCTCCTGCCGACAGAGCTTCCTCCACTGCCTTCCACACCTGATGTAATTCTTCCTTGGAAAGCTTCCCGGAAGCATAGCCTTTTACACTGGCGCGGATGGTTCCATTTCCTGCAAGCATTCCAGTGTTGACGCTGCGCTTTTCTTTTCCAAGAGCCGACAAGTAGGCGGACATGGTTGACATAATTCTAAGAGCAGCTATCTCGATTTCTTTCTCCGAAATTCCGCAAGACTCCTCTTTCTTTTTTGAGAAAAGTACACCTTCGGTATCATCTGTATTTTCATCTTTTCCCCAACGAAAATCCCCAGTCACACTGCTGAGAAATCTGGCAATCTCTTTCCCAAATTTCTCCCCAGCCGGAGCCACCGAAAGCCCACAGTTTCCATTCACCACCGTCGTCAGTCCCTGCCGGTTCAAAAGCTCATCATCCCCGTTTCCAAAGGCCTGCCAGTCTCCGTGTCTGTGAATGTCAAGGAAGCCGGGGGTTATATAACCACCGGCCGCATTCAAAACACGCTCTTTTGGAAAATCGGCTGGAATCTCCACATGAGTTCCCACTTCCGCAATTTTCCCATTTTCTATTACAAGATCTCCATAAAATGGCTTTTCCTTTTTCCCATTTACGATCCAGCCATCTTTGATTATGTAGTCCATCCCGAATTACCTTTCCTCAACTTTCCTGATAAACTGACGAATACGATCATTCTTCGGATGCTCAAAAAACTCTTCCGGAGGCGCATCCTCCACGATCACGCCATCTTCCATAAACAAAATCCGATCCGCTACTTCTCTGGCAAAATTCATCTCATGGGTGACAATGACCATTGATACTCCTTCCGCTGCTACTTTACGGATAACACTTAAGACCTCTCCAACCAGCTCCGGATCCAGTGCGCTGGTAGGCTCATCAAAAAGGATCACTTCCGGATTCATAGCCATTGCTCTTGCGATCGCAACCCTCTGCTGCTGGCCGCCGGAAAGATTCTTTGCCATTGCCTCTTCCCTGCCTTCCATCCCAACCATTTTCAGCAAATCTTTTGCCTTTGCAATTGCCTCCTGTTTGGGAACTTTTTTCACATGGACCGGTGCCTCGATCACATTCTGCAGCACACTCATATGGGTAAAAACGTTAAATCTCTGGAAAACCATTCCAATATGCTGCCGCAGCTCATGCAGCGCCTGACCGGAATTCACAGGTTTTCCCATATAATTGATTTCACCGCTGTCGTAGGTTTCCAGCTGGTTGATACATCGAAGAATTGTGGATTTACCAGAACCGCTGGGACCAAGGATTGCAATCTTTTCCCCTTTATGTATGTCAAAACTGATTTTCCTCAGCACCTGAAGATCCCCAAAGCTTTTGCTGATATTTTTTACACTTAAAATAACATCTTCTGCCATTTATGCCATCCTCCTTTCCAAAACTCCTGCAATCTGGGTAAATATAGTTGTCAGGATCAGATATAATACCGCAACAGCTATGTACGGCTCAAAATAATGGAAAGAATTATAAGCGATCAGGGTTCCCTCTCTTGTCAGCTCTGTCAAAGTGATGGCGGACAAAATAGAGGTATTTTTGATGGTGGCAATAAACTGGTTTACAAGAGGAAGAATGCAGATCTTGGTTGCCTGCGGTGCCACAATTCGAAGCATTTCCAGATGCCAGGGCATTCCAAGTGCTTTGGCTGCTTCTCTCTGCCCCTGGTCAATAGCATGGATACCGGAACGGACAATTTCTGCAATGTATGCGCCTGTATTTAAAGACATGGAAAGCACACCTGCTGTCATAGCGCTGAAAGTAATGCCCAGGTTTGGCAAACCGAAATAGATCAGAAATGCCTGCACCATCAGCGGGGTTCCTCTCCAGATCCAGATGTACATCTGTGCCAGTCTGGATACCACTTTTATGTGGCTGTCCCTCATCAACGCAAGCACAACACCCAGAATCGTACCAAAAATAAGTGTGAGAACCGATATTTCCATCGTCACTGCGCATCCCTGGAGCAGTGATGTCATTTTATCAAATACAAGTGACCATTTCAATGTTACCATACTATTTCCCCTGTGGCCAGTAATTATAGCCGGTTTATCCTTTCTTCCTTACTCTTCCGGTATTACTGGTCACGGAGTGACCAGTAACGCGCTTTCTGCATAGAAACATATCTGTGTTTTATTGTAACTGTTCAGTCCTTTCACTATTATGCTTTATTCAGCGGTTTCCGCATCTTCTGCTGCAGCTGCTTCTTCTCCCTCGCCGGAAGCATCGATCCATTTTGTCCAGAGTGTATCATAAGTGCCGTCTGCATAATACTCGTCAATACATTCATTGATAAATGCAAGCAGATCATCTTTTCCCTTCTGTACGGCGATGGCGTTCTCTGCATGGGTAAATGGATCACACACGATCTTGGCACCTTCATATTCCTGGGAAAGAATCTTCTGGTTCAGAAGATCGTTTACCACAACATCCACACGGCCTGCCAAAAGGTCAGATACGCATCCTACTGTATCCTTGTACTGAACAATCTCATAGGAAACATCCGGATTCTCATCCAGGAAGCTCTGTGCTACGTTATAAGAAGTTGCCCCCTCTTTTACGGCAACCTTCAGACCATCGCAGTCAGCCAGACTCTTAACGGTATCTGCATACTCTGAATCTTCTTTCACGGCAAGGATCATACCACTGTCGCAGTAGGATTTGGACATATCCACAACCTCGCATCTTTCGTCTGTCTTATACATTGCTGCAATGGAAAAATCATACTCCCCATTCTGGATAGAAGGAACAATGGACTGGAATTCCATATCTGTCACTTCCATGTCAACTCCAAGCTTGTCTGCAATATACTGTGCCAGGTCAATATCAAAACCTACAATATTGTCGTCATCATCTCTGTATTCAAATGGTACATAAGTTCCGGTTGCGACGGTGATCACACCTTTCTCCTTAATTGCTTTAATATTTTCACCGTTTTCCCAGTCAACTGCTGCCGTGTCCTCTGTGTCTGTACTCTCTGCATAAACCGGGGTAAAAGCTGTCATAATCATAGAAGCAGCTGTAAGAAGTGCCATTGCTTTTGCTGTTTTTCTCATAATAATTTCTCCTCTCTGACTCTCGCCGGTACAGATAGTCTTCTGTTATCATTTCCAAAGTGGACAATAACAGCCTGCGCAGTTATGCTATCCCAATTTCCAGCTTTACTAACGCAAAAAGGACCGCCCTGTGGCAGCCCTTTCTGCATGGCAGAAATGCGATATTGCATTTCTCTCTTATGAAGTTTCGGTACGTTATGGAAACAAGTGCAAAAATGCTTTATCAGCAAATACTCTGACCTGCCATACCATAAACGCAAAAAACGGAGCAAACTCTCTAAGTAGTTTGCTCCGTTGCAACTTATGATGGAATTATAGCAAACACATTGCTATCTGTAAATCCATAAATTCAGCAATTATTTTGTATGCATTTTACAATTTTTGTATATTTCTGTTAACCTTCGATCACGTTGCTCATATCATATCTTCCAGCTGGTTTTCCGGCAAGATATTTCGCTGCTTCTACAGCACCCTTGCCAAATACAGCCTTAGAATATGCTGTGTGCTTAAATTCAATCACTTCATCCGGTCCGGCAAAAATCACTTCATGCTCGCCGACAATAGAGCCTCCGCGAACTGCGGAAATACCAATCTCCTTAGCGTCACGTTTCTCTCTTCTCTGGCTGCGGTCATATACATAATGATACTGGTTGTCCATTGCCTCATTCAGACTGTCTGCAAGGGCAAGAGCAGTTCCGCTTGGTGCATCCACTTTCAGGTTGTGGTGCTTCTCTACAATCTCCATGTCAAAACCAGCTGCTGCCAAAACCTTGGCAGCGTCCTGAACCAGTTTCAAAAGAGTATTGATTCCAAGGGACATGTTGGCAGATTTCAGAACGGCGATCTTTTTTGCACTCTCCTCTACTCTTGCAAGCTGCTCTTCACTTAAACCTGTGGTGCAAAGAACTACCGGCATATTTCTCTTCTCGCAGTAGTCCATCAGCTTATCAAAAGCCTTCGGGGAGGAAAAATCGATAACAGCATCTGCTTCCACCTGGCAATCGTCAATGTTTGTGAATACCGGATAGCTGTTTTTCCCCTGGTCTGCAATGTCGATTCCTGCTACGATCTGGGCATTTGCATCTTTCTCAACAATATTGGAAATAACCTGTCCCATATGACCGTTACATCCGTGCATGATAATTTTAACCATTTTATTTTTTCCTTTCTTACTGTAAATTAACGAGCTTGTAAAAATTATTTCAACAATATACGCGCTCTGTTTTTCTCTGCTTACATATTACAAAGAAATCCCGTCAGCCGCTGTCAGACAATATGCTGCCGCACACCAGAGCTGACAGGCTCTGTCCGGGATTTCAACATTATTTATGCAAGCTTAATTCCATAATCAGCAAGAGCTTTTTTCAGTCTCTCCTCATTCTCCGGCTCCATCTCACAAAGAGGCATACGAGTCGGTCCCACTTTCCAGCCCATCAGGTTCAGGGCAGTCTTAACCGGAATCGGGTTTACCTCGCAGAACAGTGCATTGATAAGCGGAACAGCCTCAAGCTGAAGTCTGGCAGCACCAGCAAGGTCTCCCTCCATAAATTTCATAACCATGTCATGTGTATTCTTCGGAGCAACATTGGATAAAACAGAGATTACTCCAAGTCCGCCAAGGGAAAGGATCGGAAGTACCTGGTCATCATTTCCGGAATAGAGCTCAAGAGCTCCGTCAGCCATGGACATCATCTTGGCAATCTGGGAAAGATCTCCGCTTGCAGCCTTGATTCCCACAATGTTCTTCACATTCTTCGCAAGAGCAACTGCTGTAGCAGGCTGGATATTGCAACCTGTACGACTTGGCACATTATACATGATGATCGGAGTTTCCGGTACAGAATTGGCAATCTCTGTATAATGACGGATAAGACCCTTCTGGCTTGCCTTGTTGTAATATGGAGTCACAATCAGAAGTGCATCAGCGCCATAAGAAGCAGCTTCCTGAGACATCATAACTGCAGTCTCTGTGCAATTAGAACCGGTACCTGCAATAACAGGAACTCTTCCAGCTACCTTGTCAATTGCAAATTTGATGGTCTGGAGATGTTCTCCATGTGTCAATGTAGAAGACTCGCCTGTAGTGCCACAGATAACGATTGCATCTGTGCTGTTCGCAATCTGATATTCCAGAAGTTCTTCCAGTTTCTCATAATTTACCTTTCCATCTTCATGCATCGGGGTTACAATTGCAACGGCTGCACCTTTGAAAATTGCCATATTATTTCCTCCTATTCATCCTTATCATGAGTTCTGCTCTCTTCCAAGAGTGGTAATGGTAGTCACACTGTCCACATAATCCAAAATGCCAGGGTCTACCCGATTTCCCGTAAGTATCAAATGCATGGATTCGTCCTTCTGTTTCAAAAGCCCGACAACCATATCAACAGTAGCAATATGCTTATCCAGAAGTCCCAGAATTTCATCCAGTACCAGGAAATCACATTCCTGTGTAGCAATCACTTTACGGGCAAAATTTAAACCATTGAGAATATTGCGCTCCTCTTCAGCCTGCTCTTCCTCATTCAACTGGTCGTAACAGCTCTCCATCTTTTCGAAGCGGAAGATCTTGATATCCAGCTGATCCAGTTCTTCCAGAAAGTCCAGCTCACGCCGTTCATTTCCTTTCAGGAACTGAATGATGATCACACTTTTGCCCTGAGAAGATGCCCGCAGTGCCTGACCAATTGCCAGTGTGGTCTTACCTCTGCCATTTCCGCAATATACTTCTGTTATTTCTTTTTCCATACTGATTCCTCTTATTGTTAAAAATAATGTTACCGTCTGCCATAGATCAATAACATTCCTCGCAATGCCGTCTCCGCAAATGATACCGTTCATTATATTCCAGATATCGCGCTTTGCAAATAAGAACCGCAAACTGCGCCATTTTTAATATGCTTATATTACCGCAAAACCAGCAGAAATGCAAGCAGAAGAAACTTGGAGAAAAATCGGGCTGGTTGCCTTCCATAAAGTAACTGGCAGACCATGGCGTATTTCCCGCCACTTCGGTTGGTTTACACATACTCCAGCTTGCTCACCGATACCTCATAAGCGATTCTCTTCTGTGTCTCATTTTCCCCGATGCGCTTCATGTATTCCCTGCTTTGGATCCTGCCCCAGATCAGTACATGACCACCCACTTCAAAGGCTGAAGCATAGCGGGCATTTCGTCCCCAGCAAATACACGGTATGTAATCTGATTTTCCATAAGGTCGGTTCACTGCAAGAAGCAGATCGGCAATCTCTCTTCCCAGCGGTGTTTTCCGGTAAACAGGCGGCTTACAGATATATCCGTCCAGGAAAATCTGGTTTACCGGTGCCAGAGAATCCTCTTCTTCCAGAAATTTTAATTCCCGTGCAAATGCGGAAAGCACCAGCCGGTTGTGTTTTTCTTCATGACGGTTATAGGAACGGAACTGTCCGTGAATTTCCACATACTGTCCCACGTAATCCTGGGTAACGTCCACCAGCCTTTCAGATACCATCACCGGAATCCTGTCTTCAGAATCGCTAAGCCTCTTTACCAGAAGATCCATGGTATAAAATCCTTCTCCGTAAACCTGGTGGCTGAATGTGAAACCTGTAACGATTTTTCCCGTGATGGAAACCTGATTGTTTTCAATAATTTTATCTGCCATGTTGTAGTTCTCCTTCCTTATTTTCACTTTTTTCTGCAGACATATAATACTTGTCTTACTTGTTGGTCTATAATATCTATGAGAAAATCACCCTGTTTAGAACCAGAAATTTAAAATATTTTTTTCATAGAAATTCAAAAATTTTTTTTCAACACCTTGTAATTCGCGAAAAATGTGGTAAACTGAGGTTTTGGACAATATAAAGAAGAAACTACATTAATATGGAAAGAAAGAGGCAGAATCCCTCTGCCCGATAAAGAAAGGATTTCGATTTTTATGAAGACGAAACGCGAAGATGTACGTAACGTAGCCATCATTGCCCACGTTGACCATGGTAAAACCACTCTGGTAGACCAGCTTCTGAAACAGAGCGGTGTTTTCCGTGCCAATCAGGAGGTTCAGGAACGTGTCATGGACTCCAACGATATTGAGAGAGAGCGTGGTATCACAATTCTCTCCAAGAACACAGCAGTTCATTACAAAGACACAAAGATCAACATTATCGATACCCCAGGACATGCTGACTTCGGCGGCGAGGTTGAGCGTGTACTGAAAATGGTAGACGGCGTTATCCTTCTGGTTGACGCTTTCGAAGGCGCTATGCCTCAGACCAAATTCGTTCTGAAAAAAGCTCTTGAGCTGGATCTGCACGTAATCGTCTGCATTAATAAGATAGACCGTCCAGAAGCAAGGCCAGACGAGGTTGTTGACGAGGTTCTGGAACTTCTTATGGATCTTGGTGCTTCCGATGAGCAGCTCGACTGCCCATTCCTCTATGCATCTGCAAAAACAGGACACGCTGTTCTGGATCTGAAGGATACACCAGAGAACATGGAGCCGCTGTTTGAGGCTATTCTGAAATACATTCCGGCTCCGGAGGGAGACCCGGATGCAGACACACAGGTACTGATCAGTACCATTGATTATAACGAATATGTTGGACGTATCGGCGTTGGTAAGGTTGAGAGCGGCACTATTGCCGTAAACCAGGAGCTTACTCTTCTGAACCACCACGATCCGGACAAAAAACAGAAGGTTAAGATCAGCAAGCTTTATGAGTTTGACGGTCTGAATAAAGTTGAGGTAAAAGAGGCAACTATCGGATCAATTGTTGCAATTTCCGGTATTGCTGAAATTCATATCGGAGATACCCTTTGCGGCGGAGATAACCCGGAGGCAATTCCATTCCAGAAGATTTCTGAGCCGACTATCGCCATGAACTTCCTGGTAAATGACAGCCCGCTTGCAGGACAGGAGGGAAAGTACGTTACCTCTCGTCACCTCCGCGACCGTCTGTTCCGTGAGTTAAACACAGACGTCAGCCTTCGTGTCGAGGAGACAGAGTCCGCAGACTGCTTCAAGGTTTCCGGACGTGGTGAGCTTCATCTTTCCGTTCTTATTGAGAATATGAGACGTGAGGGATATGAATTTGCAGTCAGCAAAGCAGAAGTTCTGTATAAAAAAGATGAAAACGGGAAATTATTAGAACCAATGGAAGTCGCTTATATTGATGTACCGGAAGAATTCACCGGAACAGTCATTGATAAATTAAGCCAGAGAAAGGGAGAACTCCAGAATATGGGAACCGCAAGCGGCGGCTACACTCGTCTGGAATTTAAAATCCCATCCAGAGGTCTCATTGGCTACCGCGGAGAATTCCTGACCGACACCAAAGGAAACGGAATTATGAACACCGCATTTGACGGATATGCCCCATACAAAGGCGATATCCAGTACCGCAAACAGGGATCTCTGATTGCATTTGAGACCGGTGAGTCTGTCACTTACGGACTCTACAGCGCACAGGAACGCGGTACTTTGTTTATCGGACCTGGTGAAAAAGTCTATGCCGGAATGGTCATCGGACAGAACGGAAAAGCAGAGGATATCGAGCTCAACGTATGTAAGACGAAGCATCTGACCAACACGCGTTCTTCCGGTTCAGACGACGCGCTCAAGCTCACGACACCTCGTATTTTGAGCCTCGAGGAAGCCTTGGACTTCATCGATACAGACGAACTTCTGGAAGTGACGCCGAAGAGTCTCCGTATCCGCAAGAAAATTCTGGATTCCAGACTGAGAAAACGAAGTACTTTTAATAAATAAGAGATATTCCTTTACACCTTCTCTTCGATTCGGTAGAATAAGAGAAAAAGGACAAAGGAGAATTTATGTTAAGGTACGCAACTGCTATTTTGAAAAAGCTTGCCGCAGTCATGGAAGTCGTTATCGCTTTCATGCTTGCCATCGGGATTATCCTTCTGTCTCTCCGGTTAGCCGGAGGGTTGGCGAATATCCCGAATCTGGATGTCTATCCAAATTATGAAGACTTGCTGGAGACATGCTTCAACTTAATCATCGGTGTGGAGTTA
>OHDQ01000405.1_pt1 | contig 18762 bp, 23 predicted proteins | sample 1606421 | NCBI WGS metagenome assembly OHDQ01 (sample SAMEA3879589, study PRJEB24766) | human gut metagenome | biome: human-associated habitat; feature: feces | place: USA | collected 1985/1987
TTCTTTCGCAAACTCTGTTATCTCTGCAAAGCAAAGCAGTCCAAATGTTTCTTCACCAGTATCATTTACTCTAGTCTTACCTGTCACCGAATATACGCATATTGGTTTTATCTCAAATTTGATAGCCCCAGTCTCTTCCTGCAACTCCCTTTTAGCTGTTTCAAAAATATCCTCCCCAGCTTCTCTATGCCCTCCCGGCACTTCATATGTATCTCTTTCTTTATGTTTGCAAAATACCCACTTGCCGTTACTCTGTGAGATAATTACTGCAAATTTCAATAGTTCATCATTAACTGTATCATAAAATTTTACTTCCATCACATTTTCCCTTCCCATTCCAGCATAAACTCATTCAGAAATTCCTGCATTACAACCTGTCTATGTTCTGCCAGTTTCTTTCCCTCAGTCGTATTCATCATGTCTTTCAACAAAAGCAACTTTTCATAGAAATGATTAATGCTTGTAGAATCTTGATTATTCCGATACTCTTCTTTATTCATTCCCATTTTAGATTTTATTTCCGGATCATAAATCTTTCTTCCCCTACTACCACCATATGCGAATGTTCTGGCAATTCCAATAGCTCCTATAGCATCCAGTCGGTCTGCATCCTGCACACATTTTCCTTCTATGGTATCAGGTACGACCGAATCAGTTCCTGCGAATGAAACTTCATCTATAATTTTGCGTACCGCCTCTATCCTTTTACCATCTATTTTATTAATTGTCATAAAATCAACTGCATTTTTCTTGGTAGCATAATTGTCGTGAAAAAGCTTAATATCGTCCACATCATGTAGCAGAGCTGCCAACTGCACTGTTTTAACATCTGCATTTTCCTGTTTTGCGATTTTAGTAGCCAGTTTATATACTTGTATCGTATGATAATAGTCATGACCACTACTATCTCCCGAAAATATCCCTTTTATAAATCTCTTTTCATTATCTGTCAACTTTTCTCCTAATCAACCTAACAAAGCAATATATTGATTTATGAAAGTCATTATTCCGTCCACAAATAGAGCCAAACTAGAGCCATTCGATAAAACAAATGCCGGAAGCCCGCATAAATACAGGCTTTCGGCATTTTAGTCCGTTATTCAAACTCGGCAAATCCAAAGATATTCTTAAATATATTTGTTTAAGTTTTATACCTTTTTTGCCGTCATTTTATTTCTGTTGCATATATTATTTTGGCTCGCTGATTTTCTGTTGCCAATTTGTTGCCACAAATGTATTATAACAAATCAGATTTCAAAAGCAAACCTCTTTTTACAAAACATCCACTGTTCAGTTTTTCCAGCCCCCCGAATGATCTATGTATTGATCCCCAGGTCTTCTCCACGCTCCGCTTTCATCAATATAATTGTCATTGGGTGCTCTCCACGCCCCCGATGCATCTACATAAAAATCATCTACAGTTCTCCAACATCCCGAATAATCAATGTAATCATCATCAGGCATTCTCCATGCACCAGATGCATCCATATACTCTTCTCTTTTCCACCTTGGCATTTTCTATTCCTCTCTCGAAACAAAATACATATTGATTGATTTTTTCCCCTTATCATCTACACATATTGCAAATCCATATAATTTCAATTCTAAATGCTGTTTTATAAATTCATCTATTGAAACAGATAATACAAAACCATATTGACTTCCAAAATACTTTCTAACAAGATGTAAAATAGATAAATTATACCCATCTATTTTCAGATAAATTTTATACTTACTTTTATAATCCGGAAAATAATCTATTGCCATAAGCCATAAATGCATCTTTCCCAAATTAATTGCATCAGCATAAACTTCTTGAATAAAATTAATCAACTCACTAAATTGAGGTGATTTCAAATTCAAAATATAATCCTTATAATATATATCATTATATACATATATTTTTCTTTCATCATCTAAATAATCCCTCAACAGCCATTCCATATTTATTGCAGTTCCATATTTATTATTCTTAACTCCCAAAATATGAATTGGCAAATACTTTTTTTCTTTTTCTGGTATTAATGCAGGTATCTTACCTAGATCATCTTGTAAATCAGGAAATATATTTATAATTTTTTCAGAGAATCCCTTCATATTCGAATATGTTTGATTGTCAAGCACAACATAATTTCTTTGTAGTTTAGTTCCCTTTACAACGCACCTGTATTTTACCATTTTTTTATCAAGCACAAATTGAATAAGTTCGGGATCCTTTTCCTTTGTTTCTATGTTCTCTTCCGGTTGATAATATACTTTCAATTCGAATGGAAAATCTTTTTGATACTCAGATACATTTATTCCCAAAGAATCGATATTCGAAATATCTTTCTCTATACCATTATCGTTTAATAATTTATTATATACTTGTTCTAACTTAACTACCATATCTGAAGCAATCAAATAATTCACCCTTCCACACAATAATTCCTCAATATAATTCATTTGTCTCCTTTTGTAATTCACTTTGAATGTCTACATTCGAATCTAAACAATAATAGTTAGCAGTAATATGTGGAACCATTTTTTTTACACTCTTTTTTAGTCCTTTACTCGCTAATAACGCTACAAAACGGTTAAAATAAACTCCATTTATAATGCATGCCATATCATATAAATATTCCCGTTCTTTAGCATTTAAATTCCGGTTATTAAGATAAGAACTAAAAAATACTTTTCTATTCTCAGTTCGTTCCTTTAAAGATAATATTAATGCAATGTCAAATGAATATACCGAACTATACCATGTTACCAACATGTCATTTAATAGGACTTCATCTCCAGAAAGATTAAAGTCTATAATACCATATCGATTATTATAAATAGTCACATTACTTAGTAATCCCAAATCTCCATGAACTGCATAAACAGGTAGATCTGTCCACATATTTTTAATTTTGCTAATTGACATTTCATGAACAGCTTTAACTTTTTTGTATAAATTGGCTTCAAGTAGAATATTTTTATTGGCTCCCCATATTCTATCTATATCTACTCTTCCAGAAAACAATGCACAATATGTTGCACCCTTTTGCAAATGACATTCGTGATTTATTGAAATTGTATGCATATCTGCCAGTAATCTTCCGAGAGTTTTTATGTTTCCAAACGATATTGTTTTAAGATCTTCTCCAAAATAATCTTCTATCGTAACTCTAAACTCTACATCTGAAAAACGAAAACAACCTATAAATCTATTTTTCATCTTATATTTTTGAGGTACAGGAAGTCCATCAACCCGTAAAATTTCCGAAAATTCCGAGCGTTTTTCTTCTTCCTCAACACAAATCCATTTATCGGACAATAATTTCATAACGTATCTTACATGAAGAATAGTTTCTATCAAAATAACTATACATATTTTTTCATCTACCTGATAATATTGTAATATCTCAATAGCTACAGCTTTTCCTCTGTTTCCTAATTCATACTTCTCAAGTATATTATTTACATCTTTTATACTGATCACATACATGTCCTACAACACCATTCAAACGACTTTGATTATCAGAGATTTCTTCCTGTATAACACTTATTGCCTTAAGAATTAATTTATCATCCTCTGTCAGTTCCGTCTTTTTATTCTTTATCCTTCTAAATTGAATTTTAGCACTCGCAAGAATGCATAATCTATATGAATAACAAAGATTAACATCCACAAGATGACAGCATCCTGTAGTAACCAAATTGGCACTATAACAATTTGCACATAAAAAAAAGAATTTGCAATCATAACAAGGATTTTCTTTTATAAGATCGAATTTAGATGCATCATAATTCTTAAAAATTCCTGCCTGTTCACCTATAGATACTGGGGCAAACCCTTGACATGGATATACGTTTCCATCTATGTCATAGCATGCTGTCATTTCTCCAGCTCCGCAGAATCGCAGTTTCTTATTTAGTTTTGAGAACACTAATCTTAAATCATAATCCAACATTGTACAAAGCTTAATATCAGGATTATCTGTATAATACTTGACTAATTTTTCAAGCTCTCTTACAAAAATCTCTTCATTCTTTGAATAATTCCAATCAACACCTGTTGAAAGAGTTGCATCCGCAAAAAAGCCCAATTTATATAGATTAATGATTCCCTCAGCGAGCGAAGGAAGGGTATATTCTGACATAGTTAATTTTGCTTGACAATCAGGCCATGTAGTAACAAAAAAATCTATATCAATATTTTCATAACTACCTTTTCCAGATAAAAAAGGACGATTCTTATTTTGCATAGTCTCTGTACCATCAAGACTTAATGAAACCATATATCGTTCTTTTCTCTCTTTTAACCACTCCTGAACTTCTCCATGTACAAGAGTCCCATTCGTTGTGGTTTCAAAAAAAGTATTCCGATCCCCATACATAGTCATGACATAATCATCTATTTGCTTTATAAGTTCAAAATTAGTAAATGGTTCTCCACCAAATACCTCTATTAAAACAGTATCTCCTGGTTTAGAAGAACTGTAAAAATTGTCTAAAATACTTCTCGCTGTTTCAAAGCTCATTGTTCTCTTACTCTTAAAATGTTCATAACAATATACACAATTTAAATTGCATTCTTCCGTTAACAGAAGCATAATTTTTTTTTGATCTTTATCCACGATTAACCTCCTCGATAAGATACAGCGGGAATTTAACCATAATCTATAGCTAAACTCCCGCTGTTTTACATGTACTTGTATACGTTAGAAATCAATCCCAACCACAAGACTTTTTATGAGCTGTACAGCTACAGGAATATGTGGCAAAACCAGGATCAAAACTATATCCTTCAGTGCCATATTTCTTTTCTGCCTTTTCAATCATCTCAGTCAGTTCGTTTTTTTCTGCACTGTTAAGAAATAACTCAGCCATATATCTCGTCCTCCCTTCAAGTATTAGTACATTTCCAATAACAATAAGCAACCTACTCCATATTAATCATTGGAACATGTATCGCAGCATGTAGTGCAAGAACCAGATGCTACATGCTCAAATACAACTTTGAGCATTTCTTCTGAATATCCTTCTCTAATAACTGTCATATTCTCACCTCCCTTCTTTACATTTTTTTGCTTATTTCTTTATAATAAAGATTAACAAGTTCTTTTTGTATTTGTCGAATTCGATGGCATTTTTGCTTATTTCCATACAATATTCTCTGCGATTTACATCCTCCCTGACAAATTGGTAACAGATTGCATTTTTTACATTCTTCGTCCTCTATGGTAGTATTTCTAAAAATTCGATATATACTATTATCTTCTGATATACCATCAAATACCGTTCCACATGCGAATTCTTTTTTCCCTGATAAACGATGACATTTATATAACGTACCATCCGCATCAATTGATATTCTATTTTTAGTAGTCATTCCACAAGAAAATGCATTAGGCATTAATCCAAATGCACCTATCAATCCCATATCTCCATCATAACGTGGTTTATATAGTGGAAATCCTTCACTAAATTGAGTTTTTACAGCTTGAAGAAATGGATGTTCCATATCCCCATGAAAATCGCTTATTATCTCATTATCACTATCCAAAGTAAGCGGTGCAAAATAAATATATAAAGAAGAATTATCATGTCCTTCAAATTCTTTTTTCAATTGTATATAAATTTCCTTCGCTCTCTCTATTTTACTTGCTGCAAAGTTCAATCTAACATTTGTTGTAACATGATGATCCAATAACATACATACATTATTGATTACACGCTTATAAGCATCTTTCGCATCAATATCAACATATCTTTTTATTTTTCCATATTTTTCTCCAATTTCATCAATTGTTATCTGAAATGAAAGATCTGAATATTCTTTTTGAAAATACTCAAGCATTTCTTCCGTTAAAAGAGAGCCATTTGTTGTTATGTGTGCTATCAAGTCATAACCAGCTTTTTTCAACTCTTCTGTTATATACTTCATTATTTCAAAGTTCATCAGTGGCTCTCCACCAAACCAATTGATAGCAAATTGTGGCTCTGGATAATTTTTTTTAATATATTGAATCGTTGCGTCTGCAACTTTTTTTGTCATTGGATATTGTTTAATTCCATTTTCAAAACAGTAATAACACCTTGCATTACACTCTGTTGTAGTAAGCAACGTTACATTTTGAACTGGATCACTCATTCCTTTTATACGCAATTCTTCTAAAGCCGCCAACTCATCGAAATCATCATCTACGAGAAATCCCATTTTATGAAGTTGTTGTACACAATCCTCTTTAAAATTCTTTTCTATAAAAATTTTATTATATTTTTCTTTCTCCATCGCAACAAATGCCGTTGTATGAGTATTATATAGTAAATATGTATTTGGATTATCATCCTGCTCTGTTGCAATAATAAATTGTGATATTTTCATGTTATTTTTCAAGGGATTGTCCCTGATATTCCCCCTTTATAATATTTTTTATTTCACCAATAACAACACATTTAATCAAAATACACTATGCTAAAATGGTTTTTTGAGGTATACTTGATAATTCCGTTTAACATTATCCAAAACTTTTTCTACATATGCTTTTCCACCTGGCATTCCATTGTTAATCAAATGATTAATTCTCTGTAAAGCTGCATTACTCTCTTCTTCAGCTTGATTACCATGCAGATATGCACAAACCAGCCAAAAAACCATGTCATCCATTGTATATTTAGATCTCTTTGCCAACATTATCATATCTGCCAATTCTACCTGAGATTTTGCATCTCCCTGTTTAGCCGCCATTTCAAAATATTTCATAGCCTTCTGTTCTCTTCCAAAAAGACCAGTCTCTCCTATTTTATACATAGAAGCTAATAAATATTGTCCAAATGCAGCCCCGCCATCAGCTGCTATTTGCAAATACTTTGTTCCCGCTTTTTTATCTTTAGATGTACCAATTCCATTTAATAAATCTATTGCTACCATTAAATTAGCCTGTACATGTCCTTTGTCCGCAGCCATTTTATAGTATCGATGTGCCTCTTGATCATTTTTTTCTGTGTGCAGTCCTCTATTATAGCAATCACCAACCATAACCATTGCATCCACATCTCCTTGTTCAGCTTTTGTCACTAAATTTCTCAATCCCTCGTCCATATTTTGTCTCCTTTTCCTTTAGTACCAATTTTTAAAAAGTGTACTTTTTTGAATGGATAATTCAATGTGGATTGTTTGTGATTTTTATAAATAATTTATATTTTAACATTGAAAATCCGTATATTTCGTTGTACAATATACTTAATATTTTACTTGTTAAAGAAGAAGAGAAATTGCAAAAAAGTACACCTTTTTGTAATATCTCTTCTTTCTTACTTTTCCGCATTCTCGTAAGATTTCGCTTTATATAAAAACGTAGAAATCGGCATATTGCAGGCATTTGCGGCAACTACACCTGATATTTTTCCATCTTTCCATTTCTTATATATTTTGTGGAAATCTTTTGGTAATGGTTTCGGTGGACGTCCAAAACGGACACCTTTCGCTTTGGCAACAGCAATTCCTTCTGCTTGTCGCTGTTTTATATTACTTCTTTCGTTTTCAGCCACAAAGGACAACACCTGTAAAACAATGTCACTCAGAAAAGTCCCCATAAGATCTTTGCCTCTTCTGGTATCTAATAACGGCATATCCGAAACAACAATATCAACTTTCTTTTCTTTTGTAAGAATTCGCCATTGTTCTAAAATCTCTTCATAGTTTCTTCCCAACCTATCAATACTTTTTATATAAAGCAAATCATCTGCTCTCAATTTTTTCACCAGTTTCTGATACACCGGTCTGTTAAAATCCTTTCCTGATATTTTTTCCACATAAATATTTTTCTCTGAAATTTCTAATTGCTTCATCGCCTCCAATTGTCGATCTTCATTTTGATCTTTTGTGCTTACTCGAACATATCCATATTTGTTTATCATTTCGTACCTCACTTTCTTTTGACGCATTCAATAAAATATCATAGAATGCTTAATCGAATCTATCTATACAAAATAGTCTTATATACAATCTCCTCCACACAAGCCTGGATATTATTCATTCTCCCAACCCATGCCATCTGATCCCGCATTTTCAGTTTTCCCGTTACTCCCTGTCTTTCTTTCATCTGCTCCACCAGTCTGTCCATCATCTGATTTCCTCACACAAGAACTTTGGCATCTTAATCACTCGGTTACTCTTAGGCGTTTTTGGAGAAGTAATCACATTCTGCCCCTTTAATCTCTGGTATGACTTGTTAATCCGAAGATTGCACTTGTCGAAGTCAAAGTCGGCAGGGATAAGGGCTAATAGCTCGCCCATTCGGATACCACACCAGTAGAGCATTTCAAAGGCATAATAGGACTGTGGCTTATCCATCATGGCATCTGCAAATTTCAGATATTCTTCCTTTGTCCAGAACAGCATTTCCTTGTGTTCCTCTGAACCCATAGAGCCTGCTTTCTGTGCTGGATTGGAAGTCAGGTGGTAAAACCTTACCGCATGATTGAATATGGCACTTAGCTGTGCGTGAATTGTTTTCAGATAGGTTGGTGCATAGAGTTCTCCATTTTCATCCCGATAAGATAACAACTCATTCTGCCATGCAATAATGTCCTTCGGCTCGATTTCCTCCATCTTTCGATTTTCAAAATACGGAACAATTTTTGTTCTGATAATGTGGCTCTTGGACTCCCATGTGTTTTCCTTTACACGCTTCCTTTTATCTGCTTCATAGATTTCAAAGAAGTTGCCAAAGGTCATATCCAGTTTTGCTCCCTGCTTTAGCAGTTCTTCTCGTTCCCACATCTGGGCTTCACGCTTCGTTGTAAAGCCCCTTTTCTGTGTCTGTTTTCTCTCTCCCTGCCAATTCGTGAAACGAAATACAACACGCCATTTGTCTCCATCATTGTAAACAGCCATTTTATCAACTCCCTTCTTATTGTTCGCTGTAACACATTTTCTTCTTGAAAAATTCAGTGTTCACTCTTGATGAAACAGTGATATAACCCATCTGCTTCAATTCCTCGTTCATCTGTCTTACGATTTTGTACGCATAAGATTTTGATACGCCGATTTCATCAGCTACATCCTGTACGCTCATAAAAGTTTTTTGTTCCATTTGGTTTCCTCCCTTGTTTTATCATCCTAAACTATTTCGTTTAAGTTTTGTAGAGTTATCATACTAAACATTTTAAGTTAAGTCAATAGGTTTTCAAGTGAATACTAACTTTTTTTGTTTAAGTTCTTCTTGCTATCCTTTTTGCTTCGTGCTATACTCTACATAAGCAAATAAGTTTAGGAGGTTTTGTTATGGCAATCGGACAACGCATTAAATTTTTCCGTAACAGAAAAGGCATGACACAAAAGTATCTGGGCGAAATTCTGGGCTTCCTTGGGAAGACCTCGGATGTTCGTATGGCACAATATGAGTCAGAAGCCAGAGTACCAAAAGCCGAACTGGTAAAAGAGATGGCTGGTATCTTTGATGTCAGTCCCTATGCTCTGAATGTTCCAGATATAGATACTTACTTTGGTCTGATGCACACTTTTTTTGCATTGGAAGATATGTATGGTTTGAAAATCAGTGAGATTGATGGAGAAATCTGTCTACATCTGGATAAGACCAATTCCAATTACACAAGTCTTTTTCGTATGTTCCATTCATGGCAACAGGAAGCTGCTAAACTGGAAAATGGAGAAATCTCCAAAGAGCAGTACGATGAATGGCGTTACAAGTATCCAGAACTTGACAATTCTCCTCATTTTGCCAAAGTCATTCCGCAGGGGCTTAGTGATATGCTCATGGAAGAACTTGCTAAGATTGATAAAGAAGAAAAGAAAGAGTCTAAGAGAAAAAAGAAAAAGTGAGCATAAAAAAACCTTACCGACTTTCATTGTTTGAAAATCAGTAAGGTTTTTCTATGCTATATTCAGATAAAATTTATTCCTTGAGTGAGAGTCAAATGTTGTCAAATCGTTGCCACGGCTTAAATAAATTTGTTTGGAAGTCACATAAACACTGGGTTCTTTTTGACACTTTCATCATTCGAATTCAATCGTCGCCGGCGGCTTCCCCGTACAATCATAAAGCACCCGGTTCACATTCTTCACCTCGTTCACAATCCTGCTGCTCACTCTCCCAATCAGCTCCCAGGGAAGCTCGGCAAATTCCGCAGTCATGAAATCGGTAGTGGTCACGGCGCGCAGAGCGACTGCATAATCATAAGTCCGCTCATCCCCCATAACCCCAACGGAGCGCATATTGGTAAGCGCTGCAAAATACTGATCCGGCTTATTCGGAATATCAGCCTTTGCAATCTCTTCCCGGTAAATCGCATCTGCATCCTGCAGCATCCGGACCTTATCCTCCGTCACCTCTCCGATAATCCGGATAGCAAGTCCCGGGCCGGGGAAGGGCTGACGGCTGATCAGCTTTTCAGGAATGCCAAGCTCACGGCCGGCCGCACGCACCTCATCCTTAAAGAGCAGACGGAGCGGCTCCACGATTTCCTTGAAATCCACATAATCCGGCAGGCCGCCCACATTATGGTGGCTCTTGATCACGGCGGATTTGCCCAGGCCGCTCTCAATCACATCCGGATAAATGGTTCCCTGCACCAGGAAATCCACAGCGCCGATTTTCTGCGCCTCTTCTTCAAACACGCGGATGAATTCCTCGCCGATTATCTTTCTTTTATCTTCCGGCTCCACTGCGCCGGCAAGCTTTTCATAAAAACGCTTCTGCGCGTTCACACGGATAAAATTCAAATCATAGGGACCATTGGGTCCGAATACCTCTTCCACCTCGTCCCCTTCGTTTTTGCGAAGCAGGCCGTGATCCACAAAAACACAGGTAAGCTGTTTCCCCACAGCTTTTGACAGCAGCACGGCAGCCACGGAGGAATCCACGCCGCCGGAAAGTGCGCACAGCACCTTGCCGTTTCCGATTCTTTCACGCAGCGTCTGAATGCTTGTCTCCACAAAGGAGTCCATCTTCCAGTCTCCCGCGCAGCCACAGATATCAAACAGGAAATTCGCCAGCATTTTCTTTCCTTCCTGGGTATGCATTACCTCAGGATGGAACTGCACACAGTACAGGCCTTTTTCCACGTTCTCGGCTGCTGCCACAGGGCAGACCGGCGTGGAGGCCTTTATTTCAAATCCGGGGGCTGGCTGGGATATATAATCTGTATGGCTCATCCAGCAGACAGAAGTCCCGGATACATTGGTGAACATTTTTCCAGTGGTGTCAAAATGTACCTCCGTCTTGCCATATTCCCGCACAGGCGCTGTGGAAACCCTGCCACCAAGCAGGTGGTTCATCAGCTGCGCGCCGTAGCAGATGCCCAGCACCGGAATTCCCAGTTCAAAAATACCTTTATCACAGGAAGGAGAATCGTCGCCATATACACTGTTGGGGCCGCCCGTAAAAATAATGCCTTTGGGATTCATTTTCCGGATTTCCTCAAGACTCATCGTATGGGGGTGAACCTCGCAGTACACATTGCATTCCCTGACTCTTCTGGCAATCAGCTGATTGTACTGCCCGCCGAAGTCCAGGACAATAACCATTTCTCTTTCCATTTTTTCCTCCATTCTGCCGCAGGGCGGCACGACCGTATATTACAGGTAAAATCACAGGCAACTTTTTTCAGTAAATATTGTATCCATTAAAAATACATTTCATTATAAAATAATCCCTGCCTGTTTGTCAAAACCTTTTCTTTCCGAATTTATCCGTATTTTTCCGGTTTTATTGCTGATTTTCCACAATCCGGCCATGGAAGGGTCTGCTTTGGGTCCCTGTATCCTGCTGCATCTGGCATTTTCCACCTGGCATTTCCACCGGTCGTGTCCCTACTGTTCCCTCTGCCTGTGCATCGCCATTTCCCATTTATGTCCTCTGTACCTGCATGTGTAGCAGATCGCACGGAAAATCCAGTCCACCACCATAGCCGCCCAGACGCCCAGAAGTCCCAGATTGAACTCATAAGTAAACAGGTAGGAGGCGCCTACGCGGAACACCCACATAGAGAGGATAGCGACTGCCATGGTCCAGATGACATCCCCAGCAGAACGCAATGTGTTTGGCAGAGTAAAGGACGGCACCCAGAAAAGGATCACCATGATATTATGGAAGCGCACCACCTCTATGGCCATCTTTGCAGCTTCAGGCCCCAGGTTGTACATTTTAATCAGCAGCGGCATTCCGAAAAACATCAGAACTGAAATTACAGCGGTGATGCCGATGGCTATCTTCATCAGTTTTTTCGTATAATATCTTGCCTGTTTGTATTCGCCCGCACCCACGCATACGGCGGAAACCGAAACCAGCGCAAGGTTGATTGCGCCGCCCGCAAGGATATTCCAGGAGGCCAGTGTGTTTGACACGGCATTTGCCGCGATGGCTGAGGTTCCCATTGTGGCCACAACGCTCAGCACCAGAATTTTGCCCAGCTGAAACATGCTGTTTTCCATGCCGTTGGGTATTGCGATGTAGAGTATCTTCTTAATTAAATCCCCGTTAAAACGGAATCTGACCTGTCCGCAGAAATTGATCTCCCGCTTCGGATTAAACATCATGCAGAAAATTACGATAGCCCCCACGAAACGGGACACCGTGGTGGGAATCGCAGCGCCCGCAACACCCCATTTCAGTCCGAAAATACATATCGCATTGCCGGTGATGTTGATCGCGTTGATAAGCAGGGAAATCCACATGGTAACCTTGGCGTTATTCATGGAGCGGAATATTGCCGCGCAGGAATTATAAATCGCCAGCCCGGAAAAAGAAAGCGCCGTAATAATAAGGTAGGTTTTGGCAGACTGCATAACCTCCGGCTCGATTTTGCCGAACATCAGGCGCAGCAGCTTGTCATGAAAACCGATAAAAATAATGGATATGGCCAGCGCCAGCGTAGTGGCGAACATGATGATCTGCCAGGCCGCCTTGCTCGCCTCCTCCGGATGCTTCTGCCCCAGAAAATGTCCGGCCACCACCGCGCCGCCTGTAGCAAGCGCTGAAAAAACATTAATCAGCAGGATGTTCACCGTATCCACCAGGGATACCCCTGATACGGCCGCCTCCCCGACAACGGATATCATGATGGTGTCCGCCATGCCGACAGCTATTGCCAGCGTCTGTTCGATGACCAGGGGGATGATCAGTTTTTTCAGGTCCTTGTTTGAATATAACATTTGAGTTTTCCTGCCCTTATATTTTTCTTTTGTACTCTGCATAATTTTTAGCTTTTCAGTTTCTTTACAATCAGCTTATCTTTACACAGTAATTACTTATTTATTTTATTCCGTTTTGTGACTGATGTAAATACTTTTCTCTGGTCGCAAGACCGCCCCTGATGTGGCGCTCCGACTTATTTACATCTAATACTTTCCTGGCTTCCTTGGCTAATGCAGGATTAATCTGAGACAGGCGTTCCGTAACATCCTTATGTACGGTTGACTTGCTGATGCCGAACTGTTTTGCAGTCTGTCGTACAGTGGCATTGTAGTCAATAATATAGTTGGCAATATCGATTGCTCGCTCCTCGATATAATCTTTCACGGAATTCCCCCGGAAAACTTGTTTTTACAATGTATGCGGGGATAGAAACCTGTATGTCAACTTTTCCGGGGATAAAACCAAAACTGTTTTCCGTTCAATGTCTGTCCCATTCTTCGAATGCGCCTTCCCACGTTTTCTTCCCGAAGGGCCGCACAGTATCTCCTGTGCGTTCTGCGTATTCCGAAGCATATTTAATAAAAAAATACAACTGTTCTCTTCTGGAACGAAGCTCCTTTATGCGGATTTTGCTCCAAACCGGAACCCTTTCAAACTGCTCCACCCCAACCCCGCCAGACTCTCTTCACTCTAAAAACCCCCTGCATCCGCCGCCGGATAAATTCCGGCGTCCCGCAGATGCAGAGGGTTTTCTTTTTATTATGTCATCCTAAACTGCCTCTATTTTCCATTACCCTTCATAAATAACGAAAACCTGCAGTTAATGGAGCAGTCTCGCAATAGCCCCTTCCACGATGCCCCACAGCGAGAAGTCCTGGCCGCCGTAAACGAGCATCCAGTTGTTGATGGTATTTCCGAAGAAATAGGAACCGAAGCCTACCAGGAATACCATAATAATACCGCTGAGAGCCGCGCCTACAATACAGCCCCTGATACCGCCGGTGGCGTTGCCGATGATGGACGCGCAGCCGATTTCAAAGAAGCAGGTAAAGGTCAGCGGAATGATAACCGTAGGGAACATTCCTGCGGTGAGGATGATTGTAATTGTTGATGTAATCATGGCTACGATGAAACCGATAATCAGCGCATTGGGTGCACAGTTGAAAATAACAGGGCAGTCCAGCGCCGGGATAGCTCCCGGAACCACCTTTTCTGCAATTCCCTTGAAAGCGGGAACGATTTCCGCAATCAGCATACGGACGCCGAGAAGCATGATGGTAACGCCCACGCCGAAGTAAATCGCCTTTGTGAAAATAAAGGTGAATATACCGGTCTTTCCGCCTGCATAGCCCCAGACTTCACCGGGAACCAGGCCGTTTGCCTTCAAAATAAAGAACATTGCAATGTATGTAATACAGATAACGATAGATCCTGTAATGGATACCTCACGCAGGAAACCAAGACTCTTGGGGAACTTGATATCCTCCGTAGATTTCTCCTTGTTGCCGATGACCTTGCCCAGATAACCGGAAATCAGGGAAAGCACGGTGGTGGGGTGGCCGATGGTGAAGCTGTCGTCCCCGGTCACTTCCTTAACCAGCGGACGCATCAGGTTCGGGGATATTACCATATAAGCTGCCGTAAAAATGGTGGCCAGACCGATCAGCTTGCCGCCTGTCAGCCCTGCGTCAACACCCGCAGCAATAAATACATAGGGGAACCAATACAGCATATGTCCTGTCAGGAATACGGATTTCCATTTTGTAAAGCGGGCAAACAACAGGTTAAATGCGAATGCAATCAGCATTACGATACCGATCTGTGTGCCGTACACGGACATATCAATGTCCGGCTTGCCGTTGGCTGCAGGCATCATGGTATTAAAAGCCGCCGCCAGGCCGTCAATGGAATTTCCTGTGATAATCCCGGTGCCCTGGGACAGAACGAAGAAGCCGATTGCGGTCATCATCGTGCCGCGGACTACCTCGCTGAACTGCTTCTTTTGCAGCAAAAGACCAATCATAGCGATTAATGCCAGGAAAATAGCACCCTGACCGAAGATCTCATTAATGATAAAATTCAATACAACCATAAATCCCTCTCCCTCCTATGAAACACTATTTTTCCAAACTTTCAAAGTATTCCAGCGTTTTCTGCGTTACTTCCTTCTTATTTACGAAGCTGCCGATCGTCACTACCGGAACCTTACTGCGTTCCTGGACACGTCCGGCAAGTTCCTCCGATGTAAAAATCACGTCGCAGGGCGTTGAAGTGCATGTGCCGACATCTCCGCAGAATACCTCCGCATCCAGCTTATTTTCCTTCAGGATTTCTTCTATTTTCATTTTCAGGAAAAGGGAAGAACCGCATCCGAAGCCGCACACTGTCTGAATTCTTACTGTGCCCATCCATTTTACCTCCTTCTCTTTAATCTCTGCCTGATTCAGGCAGGCATTTCCTTTCCGGCCATTATCCGGACCACCTCTTCCACACTGGCCGCTTTGGCAATCATATCGATCCGCTCCTCCGCAAGCAGTGTTTCAGCGACCCTGGACAGAGTGTCCAGATGTGAGGTACTGTTCGTACATCCCAGGCACAGGAGCACGGACACCGGGTCATTGGGTGAGCCAAACTCAACCGGAGTATCCAGTGTAATCAACGCCATGTCGCTTTTTACCACATCTTCACACGGTGCTGCATGGGCCAGCGCAAAGCCGGGCATTATCACGATATAAGGCCCCAGCTCCTTTACAGACTGAATCATCTTTTCCACATAAGCGGGCCTGATGCTTCCTTCCTCCACCAGAACCGCCCCTGCCTTACGCACAGCCTCCTCCCAGTCAGCCGCTTTTTCTTTGATTCGTATATGACTCTCATTGAGTATTTTATCCAAAGACACGACCTCCTTTTATCATTTTTTGTGCATTTAGCATAACATTTCTCAGGGTCAATGCCTAGTTCATTTTCTTTCACATTCTTTGGAAACAACCTTGCCTTTCCTCTCCCCTTCCCCGCCCTTATAATGAAATTATATTGGAATTTTATGTTTGGATACCTGAAATTTATATACTTCCCCGCCCGGCCGAAAGGCGGAGCCGTAAAGCGGACAGCGCGGCAGACTGTGAGAAGAGGCAGGGGAATACATAAATTTCAGGTGTACAGGCATACAATACGGAAAGGGGGATAATGCATGAACAGGCAGACAAGCAAGCTGCTTACCATACTTCTTAATTCGCCCGGCCAGTATTTTCATTATGAAGAGCTGGCGGCGCGTTTTCATGTCAGTACCCGCTCGATCCGTAATTATGTCCAATCCATCCTGGAATTTCTGGAGGATCAGAACCTGCAGCCCGTTCTGTCGGTTTCCGAAGGAGGAATTGCATTTACCGGAGGAGCCGAGGAAAGCAGCCTCCTGCTGCAGGCCGCTGTGGATAATGATTTTTACCTGTACCGGCTCTCTCCGGAGGAACGCAGCCATATCATCCTGCTGACTTTGCTTATCAGTGATGATTTCTGCAATATTTTTGAGCTGTCGGAAAAATTCAATGTCAGCCGCACCACCATCCTAAAGGATATGGAGCAGGTGAAGGTTTTTCTGTCCCGCTACAATATCAGCTTCGATCCGGCCATGAACAGAGGTTATCTGCTCCGGCCCACGGAACGGCAGCGCAGGGACATGATCATGCGGATAATCCAGTCGGCCATGGGCGCGGTTTTTTCCCTGCACAGGGAAGTGAATATATATGAACGCTTCCTATATGATGAGTGGGATCTGGAAAACTATTTTCCGTTCCTCAAACAGCTCCTTCTGGATATGGAACAGCAGTATGAGCTGGATGTATCCGATGCATGTTTTGAAGAGCTGCTGCTCATGCTCTCCATCATTACCGTCCGTCTGGAAAGAGGCGCCTGCATCAGGGAAAGCACGCTGGAGGAAAAAACCTTTCAGAATCTTCTTGTTTACGAGCTTGCCGGAAATATCCTGGAGGTGCTGGGCCGTCGTTATCACCTGGCCGTGAGCGAGGCTGAGATCCAGTATCTGGCCTCCAAGCTGTATTACTGCCGTTTTTACAGCCGGGCGCCCATAGAAAACGCCCAGGACGTAAAGCTGCACATGGCGCTGACCAGCTTCCTTATGAAAATAAGCGGTGAAATGGATATCCCGCTGTATGAGGACAATAAAATCGTCAACCAGCTGGAAAGCCATCTGCGCGATATTGACAAGGCGCATGCCGAGGGCGTTCCCCTGGAAAATGATTATACGGAGCAAATGATTTCGGAATATCCGGAATATTTTCAGCTGATCTGCCATCATCTTCCCACGCTGGAGGCCACCACCGGTTATACCTACACCAGGGATGACATCGCGGTAATCCTCATCTACCTTGTAGTAGCCGTGGAACGGCATTTTAAAAATGACATCCTGCCCAAGGTGATCGTGGTATGCCACACGGGTATCGGCACAGCCAATTTTCTTGCGGAGCGGCTGAGCACCAATTTCAATATCAGAATCATGGCGGTTACCTCCAACCACAAGCTGCCGGATATCATGAAAAACTACGATTTTGATCTGATAATATCCACCATCACGCTGTCGGAGCCGGAGGAGCTGTGGGTCAAGGTTTCCCCCATGCTGGAGGACGAGGACATCCTGCGGCTGCAAAAGCTTTTCATGGATATTAAAAAGGATAAAAAAAGAATGAACGTACAGCCCCGGCCCCGCGAAAGCATGCCCGGCATCCGCTCCGTGCTCCGGGAGGAAAACATCCTGCTGGATACGCCCTGCGGCGACTGGAAGTCGGTAATACAGAGAGCCGCCGGCCCGCTCCTGATGAGCGGCAGCATCGATACCAGTTATATCGATGCCATGATACAGTCCTTTGAAACCAACGGTTCCTATTTTGTTTACTGTCCCGGCGTGGCGCTGGCTCATGCAGGCCCCGGGGACGGCGTGCATTTCTTCGGCCTGTCCCTGATCCGGCTGAAAAAACCGGTTCCCTTTGGCCACCGCCTGCACGATCCGGTCAGCTGGTGCATCTGCCTTGCCATCCAGGAAAAGGACGAAAGAATCCAGTACGTCCTGCGGCTGATGGATCTGCTGAGCAATCCCCGCATCCTCCGGGAAATGGACGGCATCCGGGACAGAAAGGAGCTGCTTGCATATCTTCTTGAAAAAGAAAGGGAGGAATCATATGAACAGTAAAAGCTTTGACTATCTTACACATGTGGAAGAGATTCTGGAACGGGTAAAAAATACCCAGTGGGATTCCATGGATGCCTGCGCAGGGAAGATGGCGGAGGCGATTGCCGGCGGCCATTCCGTCTTTGCCTTCGGCGCATCCCACGCCGGCATCCTGGCCCAGGAGCTGTTCTACCGTACCGGCGGGCTGGCGGTCCTCAACGCAATCCTGCCCTCGGAATTCATGCTTAACACCCGGCCCGTCACCCAGACAAGCACCATGGAAAAGCTGGACGGCTACCCAACTGCCATCCTGAAGCATACCCCCATCCATGAAGGCGATGTGCTTCTGCTCCATTCCGTTTCCGGACGTAACACGGCCGCCATCGAAATGGCAATAGAGGCCCGGAAAATGGGGATATCCACCATTGCAATCACCAATATGGAATA
>OHDQ01000406.1_pt1 | contig 18742 bp, 18 predicted proteins | sample 1606421 | NCBI WGS metagenome assembly OHDQ01 (sample SAMEA3879589, study PRJEB24766) | human gut metagenome | biome: human-associated habitat; feature: feces | place: USA | collected 1985/1987
AATATTGCACTGGCTTCTTTCGGAGTTTTATATGGTCCAAAGCAGTACAACGAATAAGAGTCTGTCTGTTTAAAGATACGTTTTGCAATTTACTTCTTATCCAATGTGATTCGTACTTCCAGAAAAGCGAATTGATGAAGGGAAATCCTTCTCATCCACTGCCATTCATCGATTTGCACCCACTCAGAAAAATCTTCCGTTTTGCTCTGAACATGCTCAAAAATGATTTTTCCTTTTATAGTGGTTAATACAGCAGTTGCAAATTTAATGGTTTCCCGTAAGGTGAGAAATTCTGTATCGTCTTTTAATTTCTCCTTTAATTTTGCTTTAAATTCCTCTGTATTATTTTTGCAGATGTCGCACAGCAGTGCCACGATACTGTCCATCTTATCTTCATCATTGATAAGTAAGGGATTTTTTCCATTTACATAATCTTTCTTACATTTCTCGTAGTCTTCTTTTTTAGAAAGATCATATGCATGATTCCGAATTACTATATCTGTAATGAGATCTGCAATATCTCCATCACAGTAGTTCTCTGAAATATACAGTGCATTTGCAAGTTCAGCTTCCATTTTATTTTTTTCCGGAATGCAATACTCCATTTTATTGAATCTTTCATTCAGACGGTATTCCGCTTCTCTCTGACAAAAAACTTCTAATGGATGTTGATAACAATGTAATGCTTCTTTTAACTCCTTTTCGATGATCGGACACTGCTTCATCAATTCTGTTAATACATTTTCTACATTCTGTGTATTCATTTTCATTCCTCCTGTTTTTGAAATTCAAAAAGAATATGGAGGAATGTACGAGGAAAAATAAAAAGAGCCACCAAGCTGATAGGTGGCTCTCGTCAGAAATGAAGGATCAAACAGATCTAGTGTAACAAAACCAGAACGGATTTGTTGTTTTTACAAACAAAAAATCTGCTCTTTATCATTGTGGAAAATCAAACACTGGAGTCCAATTCCAAGGAAAATAAATCTTGTACGGGGATTTTTGTATCAGAAATCCACAACTCATTTTCTGTTATTTTGTCTACAAAACCGCTGACCGTCTGGTAACTTCCTCCTTCTTTCATCATATCAGGAAGAAAATACACTGCTATTACCTTGTCCTGCACCATCAGCGTTTGTAACACCTGGTTGATCTGCTCTTTTCGTTCATCTGTAAGTTCAATCCGTTCTTGTGTGATTCGTGCGGTTTCTTCTACCGCATCTGCATGACCGGTTAAAGCAGCGAAAGGTGCGAATTGTGCGGCTCTGTTTTCTCTGGGCATCCGGGGATGATGTAAAGATGTTGGATGTTCCAGATACATGATATCGTCATAAGTGTTTTCTTTATTTTCAGGCATGATGTCCTCCGATTTGTTCGTTTCTTTCTTTGGCTGTTGCACCCTCTTGCAGGTTTGATCCTTTTAGTATCGCATTTTTCCCATAACGATTTTTAATTTCCAACATAGTTTCCTGCAATTTCCGTTCTTTTTCCAATTTTTCTGGAGCATTCACTTTTGTTTCTTCAGAAATTCCGAATTCAAACAGGCTCATTTGATGGAATGTTTCTTCTTCAGGAATTTCCTTTATTACATGATTGAATGACAGCGTAATACGTCTTACAAGAAGGGAAGCATTTACAATTTTATCATATAATTGCATCATTTTATTTACGATAATTACAGAAGAATTGCTATATTCCTCCAAATTAACTGTCCCATATGCATGTTTAGGTATCTTTCTTCCATATCGGTCTGCCTTGATTGGCCCTATATACGCTTTTTTGCTCAGATTTTCGATATCATATCCAATTGTAAGTGTCAGTTGATTGGTAACCAATTTTTTTGATACAAGATCCAGAACCAAAAGTTCTGTCATTTCTCGCGTAACAATCCGAGCTTTTGTTGTATCATATGCACAATGCAGCACTTGACCAGAGCCGATACTATTACTTTCCGGACGATATTTTTTGATATCTTGCATTGTACACGGCTCCCACCCCCATGCATGATCTATGAGTAGTTCTGCATTAATTCCAAATAATCGGTATAGCAATTCTTCATTAAAATATTCATTTGTCTTACCAATCGAACATCTGGCAATATCCTCCATAGTATAAATTCCATATTCTTCTAATTTTTTTGCATACCCTTTTCCTATTCTCCAGAAATCTGTCAATGGTTGATGGTTCCATAACTGTTTTCGATATTCCAGTTCGTCCAACTGTGCAATACGAACACCATTTTCATCTGGCTTTGTTTTTTTAGCCAAAATATCCATCGCAACCTTACACAAATACAAGTTTGTACCGATACCCGCTGTTGCAGTGATACCGGTTGTTTGTAAAATATCCAAAATGATGGTCTGTGTTAATTCGTTTGCTGTTTTATGATACAAATGCAGATAGTCGGTGACATCTAAAAAAACCTCATCAATAGAATACACATGGATATCTTCTGGGGCAATATATTTTAAATATATTTTGTAAATTCTTGTACTATAATCTATATAATGAGCCATTCTTGGCTTTGCAATCAAGTAATCAACTTTTAGATTTTTATTCGATTCAAGTTCTGAAGCATAAACGGATTCACTTACAAAAGAATTGATTTTTGACATCCGGACAGCATTGACTTTATTAATTTTTTCCTGAACCTCAAAAAGCCTGGGTCTTCCGGAGATTCCCAAAGCTTTTAAAGAAGGAGATACAGCAAGGCAGATGGTTTTCTGTGTCCTGCTAGGATCTGCTACAACCAAATTGGTATTTAATGGATCCAATCCTCTCTCTACGCACTCTACCGAAGAATAAAATGATTTTAAATCTATAGATACATAAATTCGATTTTCTCCCATACGGCTCACCTCCTGTTTCATAGTTTATCCCAAACTGCGGTTTTCATCAAGAAAATATTACAAAAACTAGTCAACGGGGGGGTTCGGAATTCAAAAAGATTCCAATTTCCATATTACCTATATACAATTCAAAACAGGAGGATAATAAATGAAAGATGTATTTGTGGAATTTGAAACTTCCATAATTTTTGACGAAAAATATGAATCAGGAGCATATGTGACAACAACTTTATATTTTACTGCGCCAGTTGAACTTTTAACTTTGCTATCTGAAAAATTTGAAAATGAAAATGCAAGAGCTGCACAAATAAGTGTAGAGTATCCCAAAGATATGCAGGTTGCTCGCTTGGCTACAGTTATGATTTCGCCAGAAGATGAAGATGGAAACGCATATGACTGGTGTGATTTGGATATTCCGAATGAACATATTGAGAGATTGTTTCAAATCGCAAATAATGCGATGAAGGAATCTCGCCTTGTAGATGGTGTTACATCCTGTTGCGGATTCGATTTTGGAATAGAAACAGAGTCCGCAAACTATTGTCCGGTATGTGGAAAAAAATTACTGCATTAGAAGTTTCAAACCAAACAAAGAGGGTGTTGCCTAATCGTGAATTTGATTTTGCAACACCCTCAAACTTTAGCACTCCCCACAGCTAAAGTTTGGATATAACACATTCTCTAATGCATGTTTCTGCTCTTTATCCAATCTATCTTCTAGCTCTTTCGTAAATTTCAGATTCTCTTTATGTAATTCATCCGCAGATTTATTCCATAATCCATTACTCTGAAATGCATTCATCATATGGTCAATATTAGTATCATAAATCAGATATAATGTCGCCCATATATTTGCTTCTTTTGTCCATGCATTAGATGACGATTCAAATCCACCATATAATTCCATTCTTACATCCCTCCTTATTGGCATCACACATTACAATTACATGTAATCTTTTTCAATATTGATTTCCCAATTATCCATTGTTCCTGATATTGGCACAAATGAATTTTTAGCACAAAAGCTTTGTATCTCCTCGGATTGTGCAGATTCAATAATCAATTTTTTATATCCGTTTTTTCTTCCGTACTCAGATAACAATTTTACCAATTTTGTCATTTGACCCTGTCGTTTATGGATAAACTCAATTCTGGCAATCACAAGCGTATGCATTTGTTTCCAAAGTAGCAGCATCAGTTCGCAAGAACCATCTTCGTTGATTCCTTTCAGAAATAACCGATTTAGGTTAATATAGGCATCGCTTAATTCTACACCACAATCATCTTCAAATAGATGGATTACAGAAGTGAGATCTTGAAGCATTTTTTCATCTTCTTTGCGAAATACAAAATATTCATAATTAATATAGCTCATATGTCTCTCCTTATGTTTCTTATACACCGCATATTTTAGATTCACCCTCTGGTTTCTGTATATTTTTCCAAACTTCCGCCATATGATCTGGAACACGATTTACCATAGCCATATTCCAGTTTTCTTCTCCTATCGACTTTAGCTTACCGAAATGGAGTCTATAATAAAGCCCCATTTTTTCATTCGAACATGCTGCACGGCAAAAATCACGGATAGCGTTTGGATTATCTGATGTAGCTGTCACAGAATAGGTATTTATTGTACAGTTAGCAATCCGAGTTAAGGAATCTAATAACAAGTTTACCAAATTGTGTAAAACAGGCCCATGATAGCTTTTTGGCATTTCGGACCATGGCATCCACACATTCATATGTTTTTCTTCTAATGTCACCTGTACTGCTACCACTGCTAAAATTTTATCTGTTGTTTTTTTGCGAAGAGAGTACAAAGCTACCGTTGGAATATGTGCAGGATCTTCTTTGTAAAAAGTGTTGATTTTCGGTAGTGTTTTTCTAATTTCCCGAAGATCTAAACCTGTTACAGCTTCAATTTCCTCATAAGATTCTTTACTGATGATTTTCCACTCTAAGATCAGTGATGGAATGTACAACCCTTGTTTTTTCTTCTGGGACCTCTGGACCTGTCTTCTTGCAGATAGCTGCATATTGGTAACTGGTGCAATTAAAGGGAATTTTTCAAGATCGAATTGAGACTGGATCGTTTGAAACCACTGTTCTACATGCCGTTCCATCTTTCGCAATTCGCTGAGATTTTTAATTGCCATGTAATAAGCCCTTGGCATATACAGCAAATTACCTTTTGCTTTGTTACACTCCAGACACAGAGCAACCAAATTTTCCATATCATTTGTTCCTCCTCTGGATATAGGAATGATATGGTCCATGGTCATAGTTTTTGTTGTAAGCTTTTTGCTGCAGCAGGCGCATACACCACTGCTTCTTTTTAATGTCGCACTTCTCTCCTCATATGTAAACAATCTTCGTTCTTCAATTTTATCAGAAGAAAGAAACAAATTCAACACCTCCTAAACTTCTTGTGTTTTTAATATGGCTTTTTTATAGTACCAACTTTTGTGAATTTCCTGTTTTTTGCAGACAAAAAAGAGACACCATATAGGCATCTCTTTTTTAGATAACTATTCTTCTACCAGTCTACCAAAACATACGCAGGGAATACACTCAATTGTATAGGACACCAGGTTATCTGGAGTGTTTTCCTGATATTTCTGCAAAATTTTCTCGATTCCTTCTGCACCTGAAGAGAGTTCGCTTTCATACAAACTATTTGCTATTTTTTGCAGATCCGATATTACGTTTGTAGTATCTTTTGCAATTTTTGCTCTGACAATATAAGGATTTACCCAATCATCTTCGTGAAAGTGATCGTTCATTACAAAACGTATGTTGCTTGTCTCTAATTCATATCCAAATATTCCACCATTGTTCTGATGTTCTGATATTTCTTCCAGGTTACTTGCTTCTGCTTCCGTATTGTCTGAGAAGAGCAGATATACTGACTTTCCCTCAATTGCAAAGCGATAAGCCGCATCAAGAAATGTAAGATGCTTCATCTCTTTCCAGGTGTATCCGTACTCAGTAAAATTCACATTTGTATCTGTTTCTTCGATCCATCCTTCTGATTTCAGATGATGTAAAAGAAAAATTTCAATAGCATCAAGATAAGGAATTTCTTCATTATACGATATTTCAAATTCTTTGCTCCATTCTTCCACATGCTCTTTGAACTGATCACGAACAGATACGGAATCCTCTTCTGGAAATTTAATTTTGCCGTTATTCAGCATTTCAGTAAAACATATGCTCATTTCTATGATATTTTCTGTCGTCTTATTCATTGTTGCTCCTCCTATTTTGTACAATATATTCATAATATGGCAAAGCAAAGAAATTGACATTTGGAAAATTGGAAGTAAAGTCTCACCTGACGTTGCTCTTTTGGAACCACACTTCCATCATTCTTTCGATTTTTTTCTTACTATTGGAGTTAATTGGAATATATACTTTGGATCCCATTCGTTTTTCTAATTTATAGTTCCATGAGAACTTTCCTATCAAACGGATCCGGTATTTTTCTACTATAAAACTTCCGGAAATATACAAGTGGGTTTTTATATTCTTTGAAATTTCTTTTATATCTGCATATGTAAAGCGATAAATATAATACCGGTATTTTTTTCGTAAAGATAATGGATAATATACAGATACAATGAACCCATCTTTTTCCAGTTCGATTTTACTTATATATTTGTTCATTTTATCAATTTTTTTAATTTTTTAATCATTTCTCTCTCCTCATATTATTGTGCAAAAGGGACTTGTTCCATAGGGGGGAATAATTCCTTAATACCCTCTATTACACAGTTAATGTCTTCTTCCGGCATCCGGATTCTGTCTTTTTTTAGAATAACGACATCCGAAAGGCGCAGGTGCTGATTTCCTTCTATATTCATAATTTCGAAAACAACATATAAATTTTTAAATTTCAATTCTCTCATCTGATTTTCATGGACTCGAGTAATATATGCAATGTCATTTCCAACAGAAAAGGAAAGACTACTGAGGAGCAATGTAGGGGAATACTGTATCAGCATTGCGTATAGGAGTTCTCCCAATATCCTACGTTCTGCCTGAAAGTTTTCTTTTTTTGCTTTCAGATCTAACGCCTCGGGCTTATTTGAGTTTTTTGTACTCTTCTGTTGCCGAACTATTTGATACAACGTCTTTCGGTATTCATATACAAAAGAGGATACATCTGTTCCATGTTCTTGTTCTTTTTGAAGTTCCTGAATTAACAAATTACTTAATACCTTTATGGTTTCCATAGTTGACCTCCTGATGTATGTTTGTATACAATATGGAAGATTCTTATGTGCCTTTTGCAAAAAAAGCAGCCATTTCCCTACGTGGAGAAAGGCTGCTTTTTTCTTAATCGTTTGTCTAATGTTGTATATCTTTTGGTTGCATTGATATTTTTGATAATTTGATACATTTTTTTCTTGGAACCGATAAGCAAAATACATTTTTTTGCTCTGGTTACACCGGTATACAGTAGATTCATCGTTGTCAGCATTGGAATATAATCATACACGGGCATCACTACTACCGGATATTCTGATCCTTGGCTCTTGTGGATGGTTAAGGCATATGCGAGATTTAAATTATCAAGTTCATCAAACTCATACCGTGATATCCAGCCGTCTTCGAATGTAACGTAGACATATTCATTTTCTGGATCAATGCGGGACACTCTTCCGGTGTCACCGTTGAAGACTCCTTTTTCTTTTTTATTTCCTTTTTGTCTTTCACGGTTATAGTCATTTACAATCTGTATTACCTTATCTCCTACACGGAATCCTTTTACCTGCAGTTTATTATTATGGGCAGGATTTAATCGTTCCTGCAGACTGATATTGAGTTCATTTACTCCGAGATAACGACCTCGTACTGGAGCAAGTACCTGTATATCCTTTTCTCCTGTAAATGCCGGCAAGGAATCAGCAACATAGTGTAGCAGCATTTCCCGTATTTTTTCTGGCTCATCACATTCTTTGAAAAAGAAATCTTTACTGCGATTGGTAAGGTATAATTGTTGCTGATTTAAGATACAGTGAGCGTTAGATATAATATGACTGCCTTCCGCTTGTCGGTAGATTTTTTTTAACTCTACCACTGGGCAAATACCAGATGCTATAATATCGGCCAGGACATTACCTGGTCCAACACTGGGTAACTGGTTTCGATCTCCAACCAATATCACCTGCGCTCCTGTGGGAATGGCTTCAAACAATGCCCGGGCTAATTGGATGTCCATCATGGATGTTTCATCAATAATAATTACATCTGCATTCAGTGGATTCTCTTTATTTCTTTCAAATTTAACGCCACCTTCCCCTCCCGTAACTTCCAGCAATCGGTGAATAGTTTTGGCTTCTTTCCCTGTTGCTTCTTTCATACGCTTTGCTGCTCTTCCTGTCGGGGCTGCCAGCAATACTTTTTTCTTTTCCTTTTCAAAATATTTGATAATCAGATTTGTTGTGGTTGTTTTTCCTACACCGGGGCCTCCAGTGAGAACCATGAAGTTGCTGCGGGCAGCAGTACGAACTGCTGACATTTGCACCTCATCCAGTTTCCCTCCTAATTTTTTCATGATATCTTCGGACACTTTTCGTTTTTTCTTATTTCTCGCAATTCGTTGCATATCTTCTGCGGCATCTTTTTCCGCAAAAAACAAGTCTTTTGTATAAATACGATCACTGTCTTCTTCTATGATATTACGATGAATGATCATTTCACAAAGTTGCTTTTTTACAGACTCTTCTCTAATATCCAAATTTTTTCCTGCTTCTTTGATTAATATATCTTTTGGCATATAAACATTACCAAAGGCGCATCCTTTTTCTAAAGCATATGTAATTCCGCTTTGAATCCGGTAAGGGGATTCTTTATGAACTCCGTTTGATAAGGCGATTTTATCTGCTGTTTCAAAACCAATACCACGTACATCTTCAATCATTTTGTATGGGTTTGTCTGGATAACATGGAAAGTTGATCCACGATATTTTCTATAAATCTTGATTCCAAGGGCTGGGGTGATTCCATAATTTCCAAGTTTAAATAAAATCTCTTGCATCTCCCCTTTTTCCTTCATTCTTTTTCCAATTAGTTCTGCCAGGCGTTTGCCTATGCCGTTAACTTCTGCTAAACGCTCTGGATGATTCTCTAAAACATCCATGGTATCTTCCCCAAACTGTTCAATAATACTTTTGGCTCGCACAGATCCGATACCTTTGATCATACCCATACTCAAATATTTTTCAAGCATATCGGTTCGATTAGGAAGACAGGATTCATAATGATCCGTTGTGAACTGTTTACCATATTTGGGATTAATCGTATAGTCACCATGTATTTTTAAATATTCGTTCTCTTCCAACTTAAAATATGTTCCCGTAACAACTTGCACATCCGGGAACAATGTATCGTTATCAAGAGTAAAGTTGAAAATACTATACCCATTCTCCTCGTTTCTATATTTAATTCTTTTCACTGTTCCGCAGAGTGTTTCCAATTTATCCCCTCCTATGAGATGACATTGTAATTTTTTGATTCTATTAATATGGAAGAATGAAATCTTCTTTTACTATCTATTTAATATGATACCATATGTGAAAAGCTGGCTTATTTTTACAGATGAAAAATTGTACGATTTACAACAAAAAAAGAAACTGATTTCTCAGCTTCTTAATACAAAGAACATCATATCTATGATCTGTTTAATCTCTTCTTGGAACTGGCTTAACACAATAAGTAACACCATGACAACCGTTGTCTTCACACTTAACCATACACTGTAATGTCTTCCAATAATGCCACGTAATATCCAAACGGACGTTTTTGCTCCTTTTTTTGTGTTGCATCGTTGACATGCTCCAACCAGGTTTCGTATATTATTTACATTTTTTATTCCCGTTATCTTTAATATTATTTGCCAGAAAGTAGAACTTTTGGCTTTTTGGACAGGAATCAGATGATCAACCACTAACTCTTCTCTTGGCAGCAGTTTTCCGCAATAAGCACAGTGAAAGCGATTTATCACATCTGGATAATTCTTTTCGAAGTAATCTCTTCTATAATCCGTATTTCTCTCATGCAATTTTGCATCATATACACGACATTCATATCCTATATGGCTATATTTTTTCCAATACCGAATTTGTTTTGCACTTGATGTGTTCTTTTTCCAATACCCATTATATTTTCCTGTTTTTATAAATGTAAAACCATTTCGTTTTAGCTTTTTTCTTATCTTGAATGTTGTTCTTTTTCCATCTCTGATTTCAATTGTCTTTATGCTCATATTTTCTTAATTAGCAGAACATACGCTGTATTTTTCATAAACTTGTTTTTTGACAGATTTCAGTGCAGCAGGACCGGCTACACTTTCTCCCAGCACATAATTATCAACATCTTCTAAAAAAAAGCTTTCACAATCTCTTACCGTCTTAGCTGCGATATGATCTTGCGGGTTTCTCCTGTGCGCTTTCATTGCTCTTCCATAATCTAATACGGCTTGTTTGATAATTGCTTCTATCAGACGAATACATCCATCATTATCATAATTTTTCATTTTACAAACTCCTTTGTTTTTTCTACTTTCCATTCTATATATCGCATCATTTCTCCTGATTTTTGGATATAACATTTCTTGCACTTAATATGGTGAATTCTGTAGATTGTTGTTTCAGCGAAAAACGGAACCGGGTTCCCTTTTTGCATTGCACATAGAACCTTTTCTATAGAGTGGATTTTTCGCAGTGAATCTATGGGAAATTATGGGAAATTTGCAGACGGCAGCAGGTATATCAGGTATAGCTGATGTTCATAAACCGCTCAACTACAAGCAACCGAATCGTTTGTATATCAGTTTAAGGTGATACGAGAGGTGAATGGTATTGTGAATTAATCTGGAGTAAGAAATATATATCTTGTACTCGCTACGGATATGTAGCATCATCTATACGTGATAGCACTTATAATGAATTATCAGCTATAGATGATGGTTTTTAAAATTAGGTTAATATGATATTTCTCTATTTTGACCTCAGATATAGATGATATTACTTCTTGACAATATGATATCAACTATAGCTGAGACACCTTTTCTCTACAGGAATCACATTAAGCTGATATGCAATTTCAGGATTTTCTATCGAGTATAGATGATAACTTCTGTATATCTTCTATCTGATATAGGTGATATTATTGCAGCAGGACGTATATTTACATATCAGCTATATGAGGAAAACGTATCATCACGGATAGTGATACATAAATGACAAAAGTACACCAAATTGAATAAATGTATGTTCATACAAGATTCTTTGATACAACACCGGTATTTTTGATACAAACTGAATATATATACAATAACAGTGAATATATATGACAATTTTGATGGTCAATTTTATCAGTTTTTGACCTATTATAAAGGGAAAAGCGGCGTACTACTCCTTCAACGAAAAATAATTCCGTAAAACTTATTACGGAATTAAATATTGACCAGAATTTTTGTCGGTAAATTTCTTCTAGTGTTTGCTCATATTAAGCATATACACTAGAATGAATATTTTACGAGGGAAATGTAATGGGATATTGCTTTATGACTACACAAAAAATAAAAACAATGGGTACACTACGCTCCAAACACATTCACAATTTCAGAGAGACAACTGTATTAAATGCTGACTCTGAACAAAAACATCTAAACGAAGAAATTTCTTATAGCTGTGATGAAAATGGTAAACGACTGGATTATAACGATGCTTGGGAAGAACGGATGAGGGATCTTCCCTCCTATCAACAGCATGGGACAAGAAAAAATGCTGTTTTAGCAATTGAAGTAGTTACAACTTTTTCCAGAGAAGAAACTATCAACCTGGAAAAATGGAAAGAAGAAAATGTGAAATGGTTAGAGAAAACCTTTAATATAGCACCAGACGGGAAAAATAATGTTTTAAGTGTTGTTTATCATGCGGACGAACCGGGGAATGTCCATTGTCATGCTATTATTGTGCCAGTGGATGAGAAAGGAAACTTAAATGCCAGTAGATTTTTGGATGGACGCCGGGCAATGTCACAAATGCAAACAGATTATGGAAAATCCATGGAGCAGTTTGGTTTAGAACGTGGATTAGAAAATGGAAGGGCGAGGCATCAGGATATAAAAAAATATTATGCCGAATTAAATAACGCTATTGAAGTATCACTACCCAAAGAGCATGAAGATGCAGTAACCTATCGAAATCGTGTCATTGAGGAATTGCAAACAATGCAAGCTGCTGCTCTTCGGGAAAGAAATGAAAAAAAACGGGAAATGGAGCGATATCTTGCGCAGAAAAGAAAAGCGCAGGAAGAACAGATAGTAAAAGAACGAGCAGATTTAAAAAAAGACCGGGATGCTTATTTACAAAAGGCAAAAGAAGAAAATAAGGAACTAATAGATAGTATTGAGAGAAATAAAAGAGAACTCTACTATACTCAGAAACGTTTGGAGCACATTGAAGAAAAAATAAAACTAACAGAACAAGATTATCAGGAATTATTGGAAGCCGTTGCTGATATAAAAGATACGGATAGGAAATTATCTTTTTTTGATACATTTCAAAAACAATATCACCTGTTATCTGAGCAAGAGCCAGAACGAGCAAAAAGGTTTGCTAATGAATTGCAATATATGAGTACATTGAAGGAAAAAAATTTGACAAGATAAAGCTGCTGCATAAACCTCATTTTCAAAGAAGTTCACATTCTTTTTTAATCTTGTTTTAAACAAAATATAAAAATGAAGTTACCGCTAATTCGGTCAAAAATGTAACTCACTGCAGTTCCAATTACCACATGGTTAGTTTTAGAATTTGATGAGGATTAATGACACGTTCTTTCATAAGTTCTTATATAGCAAAAAGTCTTCTTATAGGATATACCTACAAGAAGACTCTTTCTTTGAATTATTCGAATTCAACAATATAATTTAGAACCATAGCATCTTCATGATAAAAGATGATCTCATCATTTTGTAAAGAAACCCCTGCGTGAGCATGAAGACAATCACAATTTTTATCTTGCGTCATTTTCTCATAATTAGTAGATGCACTCCAGGAATGCACATCATATGGAGTTCCATACGCAACTGCGTATAATCCCATATAAGCGACATCCGCAGTTCCGCCTGCCCAGCTTGTTCCACGGTAGGAAGTATAATTCCAGGATTTCATAGAAGATGGAGCAAAATAAACTCCATTTCCAAACATCTTTCCAGTGATAATAGCATCAGGGTTTAGTTTTAAACTATTTAAGATAATGGATAACCAGTTTTGATTCCGACTTCCATGCCACAACTGCATTACTTTTTTAATGTTATTTTTACGTAAATATGCATTAAAGCGTTTTTGCTGTTCTATTGGAATTACTCGATATACATTCTTAACTTTACCCTTTAAAGTATCAGATAAATGGTTTAACACCTGCTGTTTCTGCTTATCTGTGGCAAGATAGACTTCCACACCATGTTGCATAAATCCATCCAGAGTTTCTGTTCTGCTCTCACCGGAATATGAACCTTCCATAGCCTGAATCAAATCAGATTCTCTTTGAATAATACGGGGAAAATCTTTCTGACTGTCTGCCAAAAGTCTTTTTACGCCTGTCCCATCACCGGTTTTCACTGGACGTTGTAAAATAGATATAAGTTCCAGGACCAGATTATTGAACGAATCTACCGTGGATGCACTATACATCTGATTTAAGATCCGTTTAGACTCTTTGATAATCGCATCGGTAACAGGTACATTCACTTTTGCTTCTTGAACTGCAATTTTGGCCAGAGATTTTAATTTCTGGAACAATTTTCCAGAAACTGTTGTAGGTTCAATTTTCCTGCTTTCTCTTGCATCAGACTGTACGTTTGGGGTGTTTGACAGATACAAAGCACTCCGATCCACGTATCCTTTAGAAAGCTTTTCAAAATATTTGCTCCAGAACATACTCTTTGGATATCGGTATGTTCTGGCCCCAAACAATTCACCTTTGTTTGTACCCATGCGTCCATATTCTGCTAATACAGAGTCTTTTTCAGGTGTCAGCTTATAATACTTATAGGCATTTTTCTCCGGTTTGACACAGGTTAAAAAACAGGGTTCCATTTTATCCAATAATGCCACGGGCAAATTATTAGATAATTCTGCAATCATCAATGTACCGGAACGTAAGGATAATTTATAACTTACATATCCCATGTTTGGCACGGTTACGGTAATTTCTTTGGGGCCTGTTGAGATATTTTCTTCTACAAGAATTTTTGCAATATCTTTATAAAAGTTGGATACCTCCACTGTTTTGGTAAAACCATTGTTGATTTCGTAAGATACATTCATTATTTCTTCCTCCTATTTTTAAATGTTCAGAAGAAATATGAATCTTTTAATTAAGAAACATTTCTTATCTGCAAAAATCCAAAAAAGTGTCAATAGGCTATATCATGGGTGTCGTAAATCCCCCTGCTTTAGCTGTGGGGAGTGTCAAGTGAAAACAAATGTAGTCTTTTTATTCTCGAGTTTTAAACCAGCGTAAAAAGTATTTTTGCTTTTGGAAGTATATTCTGCGGATGGAAGCGTTCTTCCGTCCAGCAATGTTTTGAAATCCTGATCAGTAAGCTTTCTTCCACTAATTGATCTAAATAACTGCAGACCGCAATCACAAAAACATCCACCATTATTTATCCGCACTTCTTTGCCGCAGTATGGACAAAAAAGGCCAGAAGAAAAGTCAAATTCTAGCATGTTCTGATTTACTTTTAATCGGGCGGAAAATCGTGTATTGTCCTTTTTTGTAAAATATAATTTTTTCGTAATTTTGTTTTCTTGAAGTTCTAAAAGTAAATTATCATCCAAATATATTCCGCAGATATATTTGTTCATTTTCAATCCACAATCATTACATTCATAAGTATATGGTTCTTGTTTCATGTTACTTCCACAATTTGGACATTTAATCTCTTTTGATTTTACAATATATTTTTTATCTATTTGATCACAAACATCTTTCAAATTGATGAGCATATCTTTATAACTATCTTGAAAAGAATCTTCCCCACGTTGGATCCGTTTGATTCGTGTGTCCAATTGTGCAGCAAAAACAGGAGAAATAATACTAATCCCCTGCATCTGTTCAACATATTCTTTTCCCTCTTGAGTGATATATAGTCCGGTCTTTCCCATATCCTTAACATAGCCACGATTAATAATGTCCAAAATAATAGCATCCCTGGTTGCAGGTGTTCCAATCCCCTGGGAATCAGCTAAAGACTTCCTCAGTTTTTGATCTTCAATCGTATTGGCAATATTTGTCATTGCTAAAAGAAGAGTCGCTTGTGTCAAACGTTTCGGTGGTGTCGTTTTCTTTTGAACTAATCCAATTTTATGTGCTGTAATTGTAATTCCCTGTTTTAAATCAGGGATATGATTATTTTTCAAGGAACCATATAATAATCGCCATCCCTGATCTGTAACAATGCGTCCTCGAACTAAGAACACTGCATTTTTGTGTTCAATAAACATTTTTGTTTTACATTCTTCTAGTGGTGCTAAAAATTGTGCCACTAATCGCTTATAAATTAACTCACAAATGATTCTCTCTTTTTCATTCAAATCTGCAATATTCGGAGTTTTTAATGTTGGAAGCAAAGCGTCATGGGATTCCTTTTCTACTTCCATATCATTAACTACCCGTTTGTCCTTTCTGACTTTTGAAATATCAGCATTTGTAATCTTCGAAAGAAGGGGTGCAATTGCCGGAAAAACCTTTGCCTGTTGAAGTATATCATAAAACTCTAAGGATTTCTCTGTAGATACATATCTACACTGTGTTCTTGGATATGAAATCACCTTGTGTGTTTCATACAATGACTGTACAGTTTCTAAAACTTCCGCCGGAGTCATACCGAACATTTGTCCTGCTTCTCCTTGTAGTGCGGACAAATCATACAACTGAGGCGCAATTTTTTTTGTGGTTTCTTTTTCGATAGATGCAATAATTCCCTCGTTAGGAATATACATACTATTTTGCGTGTCATAATTAATAGGAGCGCCTTTTTCATCTACTTGTATTCCTTGAAACTCCCCATAATCTGCTATTCTTTGATAGTAAGTTTTAGGTTGAAAATTTTCTATGCTCATGGAATTATCATACACCAATTGAATTGTAGGGGCTTTCACACGTCCAACGGTCATTAATTTTCCTGATTTTACCGTCATAAACCGTGTACAGTTCATGCCATATAGCCAATCGGCCCGACAACGGAGCAGAAAAGATTCAACATTTCTTCTATGCACTGGATCTTTGTGATAATCTGTCATAGAAAGCAATGATTTTAAAATTTCATTGTCAGTAAGAGAATGTTCAACAAATCGTAAAGCTAATTTATTTTCCAAATGTAAAAAAGTTTCTAAAAGATGATAAATCCCATATCCTTCAACATCTGAATCTGTACCCACGATGATTCCATCGTATGATGGAGCAATAGATTTTATTTTATTCAATAGCTGCTGTTTTCTTGTATCTTTAATCGCACATATCTTCCACCTTGAAGGAATCATGGGATATTGTATCTTATACCATGAACCTGTAAAAGAGCCGTATTCATCCGGTTCTGCATTTCTACATACATGACCACTTAAAGCAATAAAATCTATTTCTCCAATCTTACTCATTATTTCTGCTTTATGATTTCTGTAACAATTTTGCACATCTTTCATCAAGGATGGTTTTTCAGCAATGAATAAATATTTCAAAACCCTACCTCCAAATGGTTATTGATTTCCTCTTCACTATCAACCAATTCCAGATGTTTATGTACAAAATCCTGTAATGTCTTCTTCCTGTATTCTTCTTCTTTATTTTTGGGTTTCTCTCCGCATTCAACGATATAACAGGCAAATAAAAGCCATTTTTGCGGATTTGTGCGCATTTCATCTACTTGACGCAGCGTTGGATAGTAAGTAGGAACCTTAATTTTTTCAAATTTTTCAACTACTTGATCATACTCATCAAAAGTTAATTGGAAAACCGTATCTTTCCTAAATATTTTTGACATAACTGTAACCCTTTCTTTTTAGACTTATAGCAAATACAATATGGGAGATTTTCCCTGAAAAGGATTCACTTTATTAGAATTTTTTGTTGTATTTCTGGAATATTGCGTCTTGCAGTTTCTCCTGATTTTAACATCAGCATAAAATATGGTTTTACCATTTCCTGTTCCGTTTTAGATAAAAGGTGCATATACCTGTTAAAAACAGATTCCACTGGAAGCGCTGGGTATTCCAGACATTTAACCACAAAGTTTTCAATTAATACATCGATCATTCTTGTAATCTCTTTTCGAAATTAACAATTTCAAATTTATAGTAGCATTTACCATTGAACCAATCTTCTTTTAGATAACCAATACAGTCAAAATTATTTGGACATCCCTCTGCCTCAAAGTGTTCGGCTAATCCAAACCCCAACAATGTAATGGTTTTGCCCCTCAACATAAAGTGACTTCCATCACCAATTCTTTTATATTCAGCGTTTCCTTTGTACCACAAATGAAACAACGGCTTAGGATTTCCTTCTCCGTAAGGAGCAAATAAATCCAAATCCTTTAATGTGTTTTGTAACCCTTTTTTAGTGACTTCTAGATCATACGAGTAGATATTTCTGACTTCTGGAATTTCTCCACAGGCTTTCTGAAATGCATTACGAAATACGTTAAGCCCACCGGCAGGAATAGATAAGCCAGCTGCGCCCTCATGCCCACCATAGCTCAACATCGTTTTAGCAATGCTGTCCAATATGTTTTTCAAATGCACGGATGGAATAGAACGCCCAGATCCCTTTAAGCAACCTTGTTCTGTTTTGGTAAAAACAACCACAGGACAATGATATTTTTCGCAAAGGTTTCCTGCAATGATACCGATGATACCTTCTCCGAAATTTGGATGATAGATTACAATGGGACACTGCTCTTTTACCAACTTCTCGGCAATTAGCATATCCTCTGCCACCTCTTTTTTTCGCTTCTCATTGGCAGCAATCAGTTCATCTACCCACCAACTTAATCTCGGCTCATTTTTATCTGCAGTCAGCACACGAAGTACTTTTTCAGCACCGTTATCATATAACCGACCTGCCGCATTGAAGATCGGACCAAGCTTATATCCAAAATCATCTTCATTTGCCTGTGTACTTATATTTGTGCGCTCTAAAATCAATTTTAGTCCCGCAAGGGTAGTTCTATTAGTCTTGATAGTATTAAGCCCGTTTTTGACTAAAATTCTATTACTGTATGTTAGTTTCATGACATCTGCGACTGTGGCAATGGAAGCCAATACCTCCAAAGAGGATAAATCTTCTGTATTTTCCTTCAGAAGTTCTTTTACAAACCGATATGCAAGACCGGCACCACAATAGTTTTTATACTTTGTAACATCCTCTGCGTTTGGATCTAAAATAACATCGGCGCATGGAAGGAGTCTCTGCCCTTCTTTTTCAATTGCCAGATGATGATCTGTGACAATAACTGTCAGTCCATTTTCTTTCGCTTTTTCAATAGCATCCAACGCAGCAATACCATTATCCACAGTAATGACAAGCCCTGAGTCGATTTCATCAATGATTTTCGTTGACAAACCATAGCCTTCGGAAAAGCGATGAGGAAGTCTTGTTCTTGCTTCAATTCCAAAATATTTTAACCCCCAATACATGATCGCAGAAGCACAAATCCCATCGCAGTCATAATCGCCTACGATAGTGATGGGTTCGTCTTTGTGCTTTTTCAGACATTCGACTGCATCATTAAGACCATGCAGATACGGGTTCTCTTCTGGGTATAAAAAATCATTTAAAGGGATGCCTGTATTTCTTTCTACAATTTCCTG
>OHDQ01000410.1_pt1 | contig 18606 bp, 15 predicted proteins | sample 1606421 | NCBI WGS metagenome assembly OHDQ01 (sample SAMEA3879589, study PRJEB24766) | human gut metagenome | biome: human-associated habitat; feature: feces | place: USA | collected 1985/1987
CTCTTCATTATCTATCCTTTCACCGCCCCCGCCATCATTCCTTTGACCAGCTTATCCTGGAAAATAATAAAAAGGATAATCATGGGCAGCACGGACAATACCAGCACGGAAAGAATGATCGGGATATCCAGGGAATGCTCTCCTTTAAACTGTCCAAGAGCCAGGGGAAGCGTTTCATGGGGCAGGAAGATGCCCCCCTGGGCAAGTATATCGAACTGTTTTCGGAAGGAGTTCATAATCATGAAAATGAACGGAACCAGCGTGACAACCAGCCAGGCCCAGGCGAAAAAATGGCAATTTCCCAGGCAATCCGGAATTTCAGCTTTTTCCTCCTGTAATCAACCTCTTTTTGCTTAACCATTTCAATAGTCCTCCTTTACCACAAAGATCTTCTGGAACAGCAGCACAATTGAAGTAATCAGGAGAAACAGCCCTGCCGCGACACAGGGGCAGTAGCCCATGTTGAACTGCTGGAAGGGCAGCTTATACATATAGGTTGCCATCAGCTTTATTCCTCCGGCCGGCCCGCCACCGGTCATATTCCAGATCTTTTCTTTTAGCCATATGCCCAAAACAGTCATAAAAAGCTTGGGAAGATAACATCCGAAAACCGGAAAAGAATTAATTTGCTTGAATTATCTATTATATTGAGTGAAATATGTCGAATTTTATTTTTCATTCGATATAACGAACAAATATAAGTATTTCATATTGATTTTCTATTATAAGTGGAATATGATGATATTAACAAAATTGGAAAGAGGTGACTATAATGATTAAACGGGAACAGTACATGTGCCGAATTCGGCCCTTTATCGGAAATGATCTGATTAAAGTTCTCACAGGCATCCGGCGAAGCGGTAAATCAGTTATGCTGGATTTGATTAAGGAAGAACTGATTTCATCCGGCATAAGCGATGCGCAGTTCATTACATTTAATTTTGAAGCAATGAAAAACGCCCATCTTTGCACGGCGGAAGCATTATATCGGGAAATTATTCAGCAGACAGCTGAAATTAATGGAAAGGTTTATCTTTTCTTTGATGAAATCCAGGAGGTAGTGAACTGGGAAAGATGCATCAATTCCTTCCGTGTGGAATTGGATTGTGATATTTACATCACCGGTTCTAATGCTAAACTTCTTTCCGGGGAACTGGCTACCTATCTTGCCGGCAGATATATTGAATTCATCATCTATCCTTTTTCTTTCGGAGAATTCCGGGAGCTTTACACCTCCGTATTTCCTGCTGCCAATCCGGCGCAAGCCTTCCGCGAATATCTTACTGCTGGCGGCATGCCCTACCTTGCCAATCTTCGCTATGCCCGGGAGCCATGCCGCCAATATCTGGAAGCGCTCTACGATTCTGTTGTTTTAAAGGATATCGTGAAGCGTAATAATGTACGTGATGTGGATCTGCTGGAACGGATTATCGCTTACATCACGGCAAATGTGGGGACTCCTTTTTCTGCAACCTCCATCACAAAGTTTTTTAAAAGTGAAGGCCGTACCGTAGCCTCTGAAACCGTGCTCAACTATATCAGGTACTGTTTGGACGCTTACCTGTTCTATCGGGTAAAACGACAGGATTTACAGGGCAAACAGATACTTACGACAAACGAAAAATACTATATTGCAGACCATGGTATCCGTGAAGCCGTGTTCGGAGGCAATATGCGGGATATCAACCTGATTCTTGAAAATGTTGTTTTCATGGAACTGCTGCGTCGGGAATATACCGTCACCGTAGGTAAATCTGCGGAAAGGGAAGTTGATTTTATCTGTGAAAAACAGAATCAGAAGCTGTATATTCAGGTAACTTATCTTCTGGCCTCAGAAGATACCATTCACCGGGAATTTGGTGTCTACGATACTATCCGCGACAATTTCCCCAAATATGTGGTTTCCATGGATGAAATCGATATGAGCCGCAATGGCATCAAGCATCGGAATATCCGTGAATTCCTGTTATCTGAAAAATGGGAATAATTAATTATTGCATTTTCATTCATCCTGCGTCCTGAAATAATCTGCAATCTCCCGCATCCGGCCGCTTTGATCCACGCCAAAGGGACAGCGGTTATTGCAGTGAGCGCAGGATATGCAGGCATCCGCCCGAAGCTTTAATTCATAGTAATGTCCGGCCGCCATGGTATCTCCATTTCTTGCAAGGTCATAAAATTTGTTGACGGTTCCGATATCAATTCCCACAGGGCAGGGCCTGCAGTGGTTGCAGTAGACACATTTTCCCACCGCGTCCGCCGGCTTGAAGGAACCGATCACCGAATAATCCCTCTCTTCTCCGGAGGCCTCAAAAAACCGCAGCAGCTGTTCCGCCTGGGCCGCGGAATTCATCCCCGGCAGCACGGTAAGAACTCCGGGGCGGTCCAGGGCATACTGCAAACACTGGTATACCGTCAAGGCTTTGCCAAAGGGTGAAATGGAAGCATCCAGCAGCTGTCCGCCGGAAAAGGGTTTCATTACCGAGATACCGATTCCTTCCGCCTCGCAGCGGCGGTACACGGCCGCGCGTTCATCCACTGTACCGTTGGCATAATCTCCTTTTTGGTAATCATATCCCGGATTTATGGAAAACATCAGCATATCCACAGGAGCTTCATCCAGCACACGCCGGATCGCCGCCGGCGTATGGGAGGACAGACCGATATGCTTCACCACACCCTCATTTTTCATCTGCATCAGATAATCAAAAGCTCCGTTTCTGCAATACTCCTCCCAATCTGACATTTCATCCAGGCAATGGATAAAACCATAATCTATGTAATCTGTTTTCAGCTGGCTAAGCTGCCAGTCTATGCTGCGCCGGATAGTTTCACCGTCCGTTGTCCAGCCATAAGCGCCGGTTTCATAATTCGCGCCAAAATGCACCTGATACATCACACTTTTACGCACATCCCCAAGCGCTGTGCAAAAGTACGGAAAGGTCCTGCTCTCTGCAGTGGCAAGATCATAATAGTTTACGCCGCCCTCATAGGCTCTCCGGATGGCTCCCACCGCGTCTTTTTCACCGGCCTGCGCAATATAAGAGGTTCCAAACCCCAGCATGCTGATTTTGTCTTTAGTCCGTTTATTTATTCTATATTCCATCATTCGTTCCCTCCATATAAAAATCTTGTAAGCATCCGGGGGATTCCGGCGCTGTTTCCTGATGTTATTATATAATCCATTTTTGTAAATAGCCAATACCTTGTGGCTATGACATGAAATTACCGATCAGAATATCTGTTGGTAAGGTATGCAGAAAAACTTATTATCCTTCCAAAAACGGCTGGTTCGTCTGGATTTCACCTGTCCGGAACCTGATTCTTTCCAATATAATTGTTCTTTGTACCGCTGCCAGATGGTATGGAGGGACTTATCTCCTGGAAATATAGGTAAGACAGCAGTACGATTTTCATTGCACTGCGGAATTGATGTATTTTCCTCGGGGAAGGGAATTATCTGAGAAACCGCTGCTGCGTGAAAGACGCCAGTATAGATTAAACCGATTGATTTAAGTAACAGAGAATACATCCTGTTTGTGGAGATTCCAAATATGTTTTACATAAGTTCAAAGGATACGACGCAGGCATTCTCTCTTCTCCGTCCCATAGCATATTCTAATACTTCGTTTTCGTTCTCCGCCCTCTGACACCCCCGCCGCATCAGCCCGAAAGAATACTCAGACAACAGGTTGCGTAAATTCTGAATATTCTTTCCATTATTATTGCTTATTACATTACCTTATATATTGACAGAATAGGTCAGGTTTTACTTGCAGAAAGGAGACGAAGTGCATGCAATCAAGGGCGTCCCTACGTGGCCATCATAATTAAATAAATTAACAAAGCTTTCAGGGTTTTCAGAGCACTTACCTAATATCTGAGAGATAACCTTTGCCGAAAATCGCTCCTGCTGCTTACCTTCTCTGCTTCTTATACTCACTCGGTCTCATCCCTACAAACCGTTCAAAAACCTTGTTAAAGTGATTTGCGTCAGAGTAACCCACCTTTTCACACACCTCATATATTTTCAAATCCGTTTCCGTAAGGAGTTTTTTAGCCCGTTCCACACGCAGGCCAATTAGATAATTCTGATAGGTTTCCCCCGTTTTCTTTTTAAACAGCTGGCTGAAATAATAAGGATTAATAAAAAACTTCTCCGATATCTCATTTAGCCCGATTTCCCGGTTAAAGTTCTTTGTAATATACTCCTTGGCTTCCTGGATGACATCCTTTTTCTCAGACAGGTTGTCCTTCAGCATCAGCTCGTTCATGCTTCGCAGGGTATTGATTATCCAGTTTTTCAGCTGCTCTATTGTCCGGAACTTGGAAATGCTCTCCAGTGAAAAAATGTTTTTTCCAAGATACTGGTTTAATTGGAACTGCACAAAGGGTATTTTCCTGATTCCGGAGAGTATCAGGTTCAGACTTAGCATTTGGAGTTCTTCCAGGCTGAGGGTATTCTTTTCACTGATTTTCCTGAAGATTTCTTCGATGGCCGCCCGGCAGCCTTCGTCATCCATTCTGTCAATGCATTCCTCCAGGCGCTTGATGTCCTCAGGCAGGATGGGTGAAGCACTGTCTTCTATATCACAGATTTGGGTATAGGAAATCACACAGTCCGATCCCTTCATTATTTTATAATTCAGCGCACATCTGGCTTCCTCGAAGGATTTCGGAATATCCTCCACATTCCTATAAGGCATGCCAATCCCTATATTCACGGTGGTATCCAGCAGCTGTGTCAGCTGATTTTTCAGCTTTTCCGCAGCATAGTGGAGGGATCTTGGCTCCATTTCCCGTTTCAGAGCACCTGTCAGCACTATCTGCTCCTGTGAATACTCCACTGCAAAGCAGGCCTGGAGGAAGCCGAGGGAAGCAAGCTCCTTTTCTTTTACCAGTCTGAGGAATTCCTGTCTGCGCTCCCTTTCCGGTGTTTCATACAAATCTGTCACCAAGCATACATACTGCCTTCCTGATACCGGAAAATCATACTGCTCCAGATAGTCTTTTATTGTTTCCGTATATTTTCCTGACCGTTCCAGAAAATCCTTTAGCACATAGTCTTTCATTGTGCTTTTCATATGCTGCAGCTTTTCATGGTTTTCCTGTTCCCTTTGCAGCGACCGGCAACTCTTCTGAAGCACTGCGCATAATTCATCCTCCTCCACCGGCTTGGTAATAAAGTCCTCCACGCCCAGCGTGATCGCGGTTTTGGCATACTCGAATTCCGCATATCCGCTTAGTACCACATATTTTGTGGACAGTCCTCCGGCCTGCAGCCTGCGTATCATTTCCAGGCCATCACATTCCGGCATCCTGATATCAGTCAAAATGATATCAGGGCGCAGGGAAATTGCCTTTTCATAGCCCTCCAACCCATCATAGGCAACTTCCGCCACCTGGCATTCCGGACAGAATCGCTGTATCAAAAAAGCAATTCCCTCTGCAATTTCCGGTTCATCATCCACAATCATTACTTGATAACTCATGCTATACCTAAACCTTTCTTTTCCCCAATACCTTTACAGAAAATCGATTCCTTTCCGGCCATTTTACCTTGTTTCTCTCCATGGAATACATATCTCCACCCCTGCCCCTTCTTCGCGGGCAAACAGCCTCAGATAATACGCATCTCCATACTGCAGCTTAATACGCTCTGCAATATTTCTTAACCCGATGCTTGTCCTACCTTCCTCCTGCTCTTCCACCAATTCAGGCTGCCGGCAAACGTTTTCCTCAAGCCTCCTGTTTACTTCTTTTGTTTTTTCAGAGGAAATTCCTTTTCCGTCATCACAGATCTGCAGCATAATTGTTCCATTCTCCTTAAGTCTTCCTGTCAGCACTATATGAAGGGGAACCCGCCGCCCCTTAAATCCATGCTCTATACTGTTTTCTATGACAGGCTGCAGGATCATGGATATCACTCTAGAGTCCTGAACCTGCTCTTCCACCTCCACCTGCAGGAAAAACATATCCCTGAATCGCAGATTCTGAAGACGGATATAGGCCTGTGCATACTCTATCTCATCCCGGATTTTGTGGGATTGGGTCTGTTCACTGAGGGCGGCACGGAACATTTTAGCCAACAGCTTTACCATCTCCGCCACCTCGTCCGCCCCGCTGCGCAGCGCCTTCATCCGAATAGACTCCAGCGTATTATAGAGCATATGGGGATTTATCTGTGTCTGCAGCGCAAGAAGCTTAGCATTTTTCTGCTTGATCTCTCCCACATATACTTCTTCTATTAGATTCTTGATCTTCGTGACCATATGATTATAGCTTGCTATCAGGCTTCCAATCTCATCGTTGGTGGTTCCCTTTTCCAGGATTTTGTATTCTCCTTCTTCCATCTGGCGCATTCTTTTCTGGAGCCTTCGGATGGGGCTTGTGATAGTTCTGCTCATCAGCAGTGATATGACCATTACAGCAGCCACACAGACAAACACGCACAAAATGGTCACATATTCAATCCTGCTTATTTTGAACAGAAGGTCGCTACGGGGAATGACCGCATACACATTAAGACCCGCCCTTTTTGTCTCACTGTTCAGGATAATATAATCCTGTGCATTTTTCTGGAAGAGAAGAACATCCTCCTCCATAGCCTCGCTCCAGCTAATTCTGCCGCTGGCCACATCGGAATCATATAATACGCCGTTTTGGGCGTCAGTAATGCTGATTTTAATATTATACTGGTTCCTGGCAAGCAGGAATCCATCGCTGAGGGTAATAAGGCCGGACGGATCCAAATCAATCAGAAGCATCCCCATATATCCTCCGTCGCGGTTGTGTATTTTCCTTCCCACTGTAAAAACAATAGCATCCTGGTTCCTGTCATAATAAGAGCAGTCGTGGACAGCGGTCAGCGTCAGGTTTTCTTTACTGTTGCGAATCTGCGACAGCCACTGCTGTTCCAGCAGGACTTCATGGTCTACCAGATCGCCCTCGCTTCCGAACTGATACAGCTGCCTGTCATCCGTCAGCAGGCAGATCGTCTTAATTTCCGGCTGCAGCGTCATGAGCCGCATCATGATTTTACGCATATACAACTGCTCATTCATTTTATCGATAACCGTGGCGTTTTCATCGTTACTCAGATGCATGATAATGTCGTTATCCACCAGAACCGATTTCGTAATCCGGTCGTATTCTTCTATAAACTCATCCATATCAGATACGATTTGGGAACTGAAAATCGAGGCAAATTCCAGAGACGCATCCTCCAGGTTATTCGCCGATACCCTGTAAATGATCATACTGGTAACCAGCAGTGGTATAACGCAGGCAAACAGGTAACTGACCATCAGCTTGCTTGCTATTTTCATGTTTTTCAGCGGATTTTTCATTTGTTTATTCCTCTTTTACCGTAACGCCTTCCGGAACGCTATAGCTTAATGAAAGCTTTCCATTCTCTTTTTTCCATTGTACCCGCACCATGCCTCCAGGTGTTATAACCGTTCCGCGGGCAGAGGTAAATGCGCCGGGTACCGGATGGATCCTGATGCTCTGAAAGCCCGGCTCCGCGGGCCTTACCCCAAGTACGACTGCAGGCAGCTCGTAAAGAATAACCGAAGCCCATGCATGGCAGTCGCTTCGCTCATCGGTGTTGTTTTCCACACATGTGGTCATGTTCTTCGATACCATATCCCGCCACGTATCCCATAGCTTATCTGTCTTTTCATACAGCCCCACCTTTTCAAGGGCGCGGAACAGGTAATAGGTCATAGCGACGGAACACTGGGAATAGGCCTTATTCCCCACCGTTTTTTCAAGAAGCCTTTTGCCGTCCTCCATGGACAGCACACCTGACAGCACGCCAAATACCTGGCAGTGGACACTGTATTCAGGGACTCCCGGTCCATCCTGCAGCAGACCGTCCTCTCCCGTACAGCAGCTTTTTACCGCCAGCTTTACCGTTTCCGCGCGAGCCAGATATTCTGCACCGGTATCCCTTCTTCCTGCAAATTCAGAAAGCGCCGCCGCACATTGCAGTCCCAGAATATACAAAAGGCTTTCCATTGTCACCGGACCTTTGCGGATCGCGGTAGGAACGCCGGTAGTTCCCTGCCATTCCTCCGTCCAATCAATAAAGGACCAATAATTCTGTCTCTGATTTACGCCTCCTGTTTTCCCTGCCAGCTTCCTGTCGTCCAAACGTGCATCAAAAAAATGAAGGATACTGTCAATTGCCGGAAGATGTGTTTTCACAAGCCCCCTGTCTCCAAAATACATCATATGATCATAAACCATCATAATATAATAGATAGAAAAACCGGGGATGACATGTTCCCGGAGGGCCGGGGAGCAGCTGTTTATCATGCCGTCCGCATGAGCGGAGCATCTGAAATCCTCCATACATTTTCTTGCCAGCCTGTCGTCTCCTGAAACCATATAAGTATACAGAATTTCAAGCCGGGAATCCATAGCATACTGCAGCTGCTCATAGTATGGACAGTCTATATAGGTTTCGTGCATACAGCGCCTGAGCGTCCGCAGGCTGATATCCCATACCGGCTTCAGGGAAGCGTCAGAGGTTTCTACTTCAGTCACCGCATTCAGAGGATATCCAGTTTCCATATAGGCAAAGGAGCCTATCTGCAGCTGTGTGTGGGCAACAACATCCAACCTGACGTAACGGAAGGTACGGAACCAGAAAGGCTCATATATCTCTGGCATTATCTTTGTCCCGTATCCCTCTACGTGATATTGATCCTCACTGCCATGCAGCTCTCCATGCTGCCAGCAACTGCGATCTCCTTTTATGTAACCGCCTCTGCCGTCAGGATAAACGTAGCTTTCCGTATATAAAACCCGGATATCACTTCCTTTGCCTCCCAGGATTTCCATCACCGGATAGCCTGTCATGAGTTCCCCCGCATCCAGGTCCACAATCAGATGGAAACCGGCAGGTATGGTCAACGGACTTTTCCCGCTCAGCAGCTCCTCCATATTCCTGTAAACCATCTGTTTTCCTGCATGTCCTCCCGCTTTTGTCTCCCAGCAGCGGATGACCAACACACCACGGAACAGACGCTTTACATGCCTCTGATGCGGAATCGGGCTTTTCTTCATTTCTCTGGGGGAATCCGAAAGCTTCATCCGATTGAATTCATATTCTGACGCCGCCATCCAGTCCGTATCAACAAACCCGGCCTGCTTCCATCCTGTCATGAGGAGGTTTCCTGTTGTATTTTCTATAATATGAAGCGGCGCAGGCACTGTGTCTTCCCCTTGAAAGATGATATTTTTATTCTGCATACATTTCCAGCCTGAAGCGCCTTTGAGAAACACCTTCATTACGCCGTCCAAACAAACTTCACCCAGGACATACAAAAAGGGCAGGCCGGTCCTCAAAAGGCTGTGGTTGCGTCTTCCGAAATCTTCCGGATAGCGCAGGACTTCAACGGCGATACAGTTTTCGCCCGCACGGATATAGGGCTTAAGACGGCATTCTTCATAATACCAGCTCCCCTTATTTGCTTTGCATGGCCCTTCCTGGATAAACCGGCCGTTAATATACAGTTTGTATCTGGAATCAGCTGATATTTTAAGTATACCGTTCTCCGGTACACTATCGGATGAAATTACCTTCCTGAAGCAAACGATCCGCGGAACCAGGCTGTCTTCCGCCTGCCAGTCCGGCGTCCATATACGTGATTCATATAATGCCTCCTTATCCTCTGTCCCGGTAATTATTGTATTCATACATTCTCTCCCATCATGCTTTTATGCCTTACCGCCATTTCTATCCGACAAAAGCGCAAAGGCATATTATAGCCTCTGCGCCATTATCCCCGCATGGAGCGGGCCTGTTTCAGTAATTTCTACTTATTTTTTGCAGCATACCAGTCCCTGGCAGCATTGGTAACTTCTTCCCCGCCTGATGCATACCATTTCTCTACAAATTCATCAAACTTCTCAATTGGCCATTCCCCTGCGATTATTTTGGAAGCATATTCCACGTACAGGGTGCGGTTTTCAATATCATCATAGCCATCGTAAATACTGGAAGGAATACCATCTCCCGCAATCAGCCTGCCATACTGCTGAACATCCTTCACATTCTGGATCGCCTTATCCACAGCCCACTTGTCTTCCTCGGTGCCGGTAAGCTCCAGAAGATGGATTACACTGTCAACATTTGCCATACAATCACTGGGTTTGACTACCATATTTTCCTGGGTAGTCTTATCATCTGGCAATTTTTTCAGAGTTCCGTCTTCCCCCCTGGAACTGGTCATTCCTTCTGGTCCCAGATCCAGCGTATCTCTCAGTTCCTTATTACCGTATGCATCCAGTACCTTCATCGCAGCTTCGATACGCTCTGCGTCATCCATATTTTTGACACCATACTGTGCACCCATTGTAGGTTTTTTTGTATAAAATCCTTCATAGCCGTCTGCACTGATTACAGGCAGGATTGACCAGTCAGCCTTTGTTCCGGTGGCATTATAAATATTAGTTGCATACATGTAGGACTGTTCCGCCCACTGAAAGAATACGCCGACCTGATCGGAATTTACTTTACCGTCCCAGCCTGCCTTATCATTCATTAGAGTCTCGGCATCCAGCAGCCCTTCCTGATACAGACCGCTTATAAACTCCAGTGCGTCCCTCATGTTAGGAGTTACTGCCGCATAGGTCAGCTCTCCATCATAGATATCCCATTGCGGGAAACCTTCCCACATGGCAATTCCGTACATACTGAATAAATAGTCCATCCATCTTGCTTCCGCACGTCCACCCGTAGGGATTTCATCCGCCTGTCCATTACCGTTGGGATCCTGTGTTTTAAAGGCTCTCAGCACATCCACAAATTCCTCCTGGGTCACAGGCATTTTCAATCCCAGCAGCGCCCCTTCCTTCGCCAGTCCGGTTTCCATCCCGTTTACAAACTGTACGATATCCGGCATTTCCCCCGCAACAATCTTCAGATTCAGCTGCTCGCTGTAGGTCTGTCCGCCGTTCCATTCCACATATGGCTGTACAATCCCTACGCCCAACAAATCCTTGTAGAAATTATATGTGACACTGTCCTTTTCCACCGGAAGGAAGCCTGTATTGGTGGTCCATACCTCCAAATCAACAATGCCGTCCTCCGCAGAAGAATTGCTTTCGCCGGCAGTCTCCTGTGTCTGTGTCGGTGCATCGGCGGCCTGGCCTTGTCCACCTGTGTTTGAATTTCCGCAGCCCGACAGGACCCCTGCCAAAATAGCACCTGTTAATAATACGGATAAAACTTTTTTCGTTCTCATGTAATACCTCCCTGTTAATTTTATAATAAATTGGCCTTGCACTTATTGCAAGCCGCCAAATCTATCCTTTCACCGATCCAAGCATGGCACCTTTAGCAAAATATTTCTGCAGCCATGGATAGAATATTAATATAGGAACAATAGCGAACACCACCGCCGCTGCGCTCAGCGTAGCTTCTGTATAATTCACATGCTTTACTGCTGCAATCGCCTGGAAGTCCCCGCCGCCATCGATTATCTGTCGGATTTTCAGCTGCAGGGGATACAGGTTCAAATCCTGGATGAACATGACAGGATGCTGGTATTGGTTCCACATGGTCACCGCATAAAACAGGCCCAATGTTGCCAGCACTGCCTTTGACGCCGGCAGGACAATCCGAAACAGCATCCTGAAATGCCCGCATCCGTCAATCATGGCCGCTTCTTCAATCTCCGCAGGGAACTGTTTAAAAAAGGTTCTCATAATGATCAGGTTGTAGGCGGTCAATATATGCGGCAGAATCAACACCCAGTAGCTGTTATAGAGTCCCATTCCCTTCAGTGTAAGAAAATAGGGTACCGTAGGCGCTTTGAAAATCATGGTAAAGACCACAAACAGCATAAGAAATTTCCCTGCTTTAAATTTTCCTTTGGAAAGCGGATATGCCATAAGCGCCGTAATCAGCAGCGCCATCACCGTGCCAATCAGGGTTGAGGTCAGGGTAATGAAGAAAGATGGCCAGATGCCGCCCTTGGTCAGCATATATTTCCATGAATCAATTGTAAATTCCACCGGAAGCAGATTGACTGCATTCATATCCGAGGCGGCCTTAGAGCTGAAAGAAATCGATATTTCAGACAGCAAGGGAATAAAAGCCGCAACCGCCAGTATAATTAAGATTACAGTGATAACACCGGAAAACAACCGGTCCTTTCGGGATTCTTTTATCATCTTACCAGAGACCTCCTTCTTCTGAATATTTATTGGACAGCTTATTAAAGGTGACTACCAGGATTAGCCCCACCACCGACTGGAATAGTCCAACTGTCGTTGCAAAGCTGTACTGCCCCTGCTGGATACCTGTGCGGTATACATAAGTGTCAAAGATATCCGCTACGGAGTAGGTCATCGGTGTGTACAGGTTATATACCTGTTCAAATCCCAGTTCCAGAAAACTTCCGATATTAAGCAGGAATAAGGTCATAACCGTGGGAATCAACAGCGGCAGGGTGATATATCTCATTTTCTGGAATTTTGACGCCCCGTCTATGGAAGCGGATTCGTAAATTCCAGGGTCGATTCCGCTGATGGCCGCAAGATATACGACCGTGCCCCATCCCGCTTCCTTCCAGATGGATGATATGACATAGATAGGACGGAACCAGGTCTCCTTCTGCATTACCAGCAGGTTATCCATTCCAAGCGCATTGCGGGCGTTATTAAACAATCCGCCTACGCCGAACATATCAAATATCAGTCCGCCGATAATAACCCAGGATAAAAAATAAGGAATACATATAATCGTCTGCACTCCCTTTTTCAGCTTCTGGTTTTTTACCTCATTCAGCATCAGGGACAGCAGTACAGGAATCGGAAATACAATTATAATTTTCAATACGCCGAGAATCATGGTATTTGTCAGTATCTTATAAAAATCAGGGTAATGAAACAGCTTCTGGAAATTCTTTATGCCAACCCACGTGCTTCCAAAAATACCCTTTACTACAGAAAAATCCTGAAACGCAATTATGCTTCCCAGCATGGGTATGTATTTAAAGGCCAGCAAATATATGACCCCCGGCATCACCATTACATAATATGGCCAGAATTTCCTTATATGGCGCATGGTCCCTCCGCCTGCTGCACCTGCCGGAACATCTGCGCTTTTTGCATTACTTTTCATCGACAGTTTCTCCTTCCAACACTTCTTGTTTGTTTCTGTAGTTATCATAGGATTTCTGGAGATTACTCACAATATGGGGGTTTTATATATTTCTACGCCATTTTTAAGTTTTGATTTTTCCGGAAAAAGAAAAAAGCCCCGGCAGGTTTTTTCCGTAACCTGTCGGGGTTCCTGTAAAGCAACTTTTTTTACTCTTATTTGTAAATCACCAGTTCAGCATCATAAGGCTTCAGCGACAGGCTGCCCTTATAACAGCAGTCGTGGAGGACTCCATATTTAACTGCTGTCTCCGAGCTGTCCGCTTCATTCAAACATGAAAAAGGTATGGTTATTTCGTCTGCTGTGGTGTTTACAAAGAAATACTGTCCCGGCGCGATCTGCCTTGCCTGGATTCCTTCAGGCACCTTAATCCCCTGCTTCAGTCCCAGCTCAGGTGTCAGCCGCTCCAGTATCCATTTGATCATATCCGCATTCGTCTCCGCTGCCAGATAGTATGCTTTGCCCTTTCCATAAGTGTTGACCGAAACGGCACACAGCTTTTTATCCGGAAATTCCACATATTCCTCTGCGGTTACAAGCTCCAGCTCTTCATAATAAAGGACGTCGATGACAAAAGGTTCCTTCCGTCCGACCCGGAGCATTTCATGCCGCCCTTTCTCATTCCTCACAATATCCGAATCCGCAGAGAAAGACCATTCCTCATCTGTCCTGGCAAACCCTGCCACCCGAATACCAAACACATCCTCGAAGTATCCCGGCCTGGGCGTGGAGAACACCTGTCCATGTTCATCCACTGTTGCGGAACAGGCGGTCATAATAACGCAGCCTCCCCTGCTTACAAACTGTCTTACCGCCTCCGCCTCTTTCCGGGACATACACACCTGTCCAGGTATGATCAACAGCTTATAGTCACCTCTGATGTCGTTGAGATCAACCACATTCATATCCTGATTTCTGTCAAAAAAGACGCGCTGAACCTCTGTCATAATCTGTTTATAAGACATCCGAAACTGTGCTGGGCTGTACTGTATGACCCAGTCACTGTCATAGTCATAGGACACAGCCACATCCGGTGACGGTAAATAAGGAAAAGCGTATTGCTCCAGCTTTTTCATATCCGCTGCAATCTGCCCGTACTCCCTGTAGTTTACAGTAGGCACTCCATCATGGGACAAAAGTCCGTAAAGATATTGTTCCTCCCCGCCAAGCATACTCCTCCAGGTCCATCCCAGAATCATCTGCGTCCGGTTCAGAAGGCACAGCATGGCATGCATACGGAGCGCGCCATAGGGTCCGTGCATAATCCCCTTGCTTCCTGTCTGGAATTCCAGGCACCACATGGGTTTCTGTGTTTCCGCAATCCTCTGATAATGTACCCCGCTTAAGAATAGGTATTGGTCACCTGCCTGGTACCCGGGATAAAATCCCATCCCCGGATAGTCCACAAAGCTGCCATAATACTTCATATAATCAAAGCCCAGGTTTTCCTTTTCCGCATAATGATTGGAGGAATGAGGAATTCCCGGAGCACATGCTTCCACTGTCCGGGCAAGCTTTACCATAAATTTCCCATTTGCATCGGAATAAAAACGCCTCATATCCAGCCAGGCCTCCGGAGAGCCTTTCACCCAGTCATTTTCCGGCAGAACCACATCGTCAAAGGATGTCAGCTTTCTGCTCCAGCGCCTTGCCGCCCATGCAGTATTCAAAGCGTCCACGGTTCCGTATTTATGCTTCAGCCAGTTGGTAAAACGTTTTCTTGTATACTCTGAAAGGGAACGGTATCCGTCACCGATTTCATTACACAGCCCAAAAGCAAACAACGCCGGATGATCCTTATACCTTTTTGTCAGCACTTCTGCAAAACGGAGGGCATAATACTGATACGCCGGATCCTCCACATCCTCCATGTAACGCCTGATGCTGGGCTGACTCACGTCTCCCTGGCTGTATACGCCGCAGCCAGGACAGAGCTTATGCACCCAGACAGGCGCCGGACGCATGGAAACATCCAGAACCACACCGATTTTAGCCTGTGCAAACAAGTCCATAACCTCATCAAACCATTCAAAGGTATAAACTCCTTCCTCCGGTTCATAGCTGTCCCAGCATAAATGCCCAAGGCGCACCGTTGTAAAGCCTGCCTGCGCCATCAGCTCCACATCTTTTTTCCATCTCTCTTTTTCCCAGTCATGGGGATGATAATTCGTACCGATATAAAGTGCCATTATTATTCCTTTCTATTGTTATTTTTCAAACCGGAATACTGTAAACGAATTTCCTGGAAGTATATACTGATAACCATTCCCATTAATTACTTCTATTTTTTCTTTAGGAACTACTTTACATGGACTATCCAGGCTGTTTCTGTCATCTGGAAGAAAACCTTCCATTGCAAAAATATGAACTTTGCTCCATTTTTCAGATTCATTCTCCGAAAACGTCATAAATAGTTCTTTTTCTTTTGCTTCCACATTTACTGTTTTTACAATAACTGTCCCCTTATTCTCTTTCACAGCTGAGTAGTAAAGCAATTCCGGTACTGCTTTTTTACAAATATGGTCACAATACAAAACATCATCAATATAAGCCTGCACATGATTTCCTTTGACCAGCAGTTTTGCTTCATATTCCTTTTCTTTTTCAGCTTCAAAATAATAGAGCCCCAAATCACAGACACTGCCATGTATAATACCATTCAGCGTGGTAAGCCGCTGCCATCCGTCAATTTTCCAGGAAAGTTTATTCTCATTATCTTTTACGGCAAATTCAAGCTCAAAACTATGAGTTCCTTTCAGATTATCTTTACTTATACCATTTCTTTTGACAAAATGGAATGATATAGCATAGTTGCTGCTGTCCGTCTTCAAACATGGTATAGATTTATTTTTTCTGATAACACAAAATCTGGGAATGTAGTAGCTTCATCGGTTTCCAGATTCACAAACCGGAAGCCAGTAACTAATACATCTGCCAGATTGGTTCTCATGGAAATTCCTCCAGAAAGATCTATATCCTGTATTCCCTGAGATTCAATATTATCTCTGGTTTCCAGGAGGACATCTCCTTGATGATTCATAAATAGCTTCTACACATAATAGCAGGCGCTTCCATAGACTCGATGATTATCAAAATAAATCAGCGTTGGCACAGATTCATAAAATTCGTATCTATGAGAATTAGCAATAAACCATTCCGGACACTGGTAAAAGTGTTCATCCACCAAATCTGTACGTGTTCTGTGCGACTGTTCCCACCCACGGACAAATTCGCTACCACCCGATCCCGGGCCTGCAGAATTTATTACCTTTATATTTGGATATCTGTCCTTTACAGCGTTCATTATCATTTCATAGCGAATGAAAAAGTCTTCTCCAACCTCTTCATTTCCTATTCCAAGATACTCCATATGAAAACTTTCCGGATGCCCCATCTCCGTTCGTACAGCCCCCAGTATGTTTCTTTATCCCCATTAGCAAATTCTATTAAATCAAGCGCATCATCGATCCATTCCTGCATGTCTTCAATCTCAGCTTTCCTCAAACAGTGCGGATCATATCCTGCCGAAATTACAGGCAGAGGTTTTGCACCAATATCCTCACAAAACTGAAAATATTCATAAAAGCCCAATCCCATAGACTGATTATATCCCCATCTGTTATTTCTGGTTGGTCTTTTAAATAATGGCCCAACTGTATTCTTCCAACGGTACATTCCTGCCCTGTCATCTTTATCAAGAGAGCCGCTGTGTATCAGGCATCCACCTGGAAAACGCATAAAACGGGGCTTCATATCAGAAATCATTCGGGCAATATCTAATCGCAGCCCATTTTTTCTGTCATAGAAGGTAGCCTGTGGGAATAGCGAGATCATGTCCAGTTCGATATTTACTGGTTCATTGGAAATAAGAACAAGCCTGGCACTGTCATCTGTCCCTTCAGCATGCAGAACTCCTTCTCTTTTTTTCCAGCCCCCTGTTTCCGGGTAAAAGTTATCCTTGGCATAGCATCGGCTTCCATCCGCACTCTCCAGACGTATCTCTAATGGAATATGTCTTTTGCTACGCAATCGGTAATCGAATGAAAATATATAGTTCTTGCCCAACTCTACTGGAATCCCTGGGAAATAACCTTCATTGCTAATTCCGCCTCCCTCTCTATTACCCCCCATGCAGTCATAGCATGATAACCTGGTGCATCTACAGCATCAAATTCAAAAGAACTGTTTCTTACAAGCTCACCATAAAGGCCTCCGTCTGCTGCATGATTCAAATCTTCAAAGAAAATGCCAGACAAATCCCCTTGCTCCTTCTTAATTTTACGTGTATTTATGCGAATATTTACTGTACTCATATTTCTGCTCCTGTTCGATTACTTCCGGTACCCTATGCTATCAGCAGCATAGCTGTTTGACTATATTGATATTTCATCCAGTTTTATATCTTACCGATAGTATAAAAGCTCCGCGTCCTTTCATCAATCAGCCTGTCATCTGTGATATGGAACATGCCCTCCAGCCGAATGTCAACAGAGGACGCACCGGCCAGAACCTGGATATCCCCTTTTTCCACCTTCCATTGATACATTCTGTCAATGAAAGCCATCTGGCTGGCATGGATGTCAAATATAACTTCCTTTTCCTCCCCTGCTTCCAGAAAGATTCTCCGGAAGCCTGCCAGCTCCATGACAGGACGGAGCATGGACGCATAGAGATCCTTCAGGTATATCTGCACCACCTCTTCCCCTGCCCATCCGCCTGTATTTTTTACCTTTAGGGAAACCTGCACCAGTCCATCCGGAGGAACGCTGCAGATTTTTTCCTGTTTCTGTCCTGAATTTTTCATGCCTGTAATTTTCATATCCGAGTACTGAAATGAGGTATAGGATAATCCATGCCCAAAACAGTATCTGGGTTCGTAGGAGCAGTCCATATAGCTGGAAAAGGCTCCGATAGTTCCCTGATGATAGCTTGAACCGTTGGTATGGTTATAATAAACCGGCTCCTGGCCCGCTGTTCTTGCTACGGAAACTGGCAGACGTCCGGCAGGATTGTATTCTCCCAGCAATACTTTTACAATAGCCTCAGTACTTCTTTCCCCGGGATTCCAGGCTTCCAAAATTGCATCTGCCACAGTATCCGCCGCATCGCTGGAAATCGGGCGGCCGTCAAAATGAACCGCTACTACCGGCTTCTTTAATTTCCCTAGTTTTTTAAGAAACACTTCCTGACATGGAGGAATATTGATATTTACAGCATCAATTCCTTCTCCGGTGGAAGCCATGGAACCTGTCCCATATTTTCCTCCCAAGGTTATAAGCACCAGATCCGCGTCCTGTGCTGCACGCAGTGCTTCCTCATGACCGGATACATCCGTACCGGTATGTGGATATCCAAATGCATAGACAATCTGCGTATCCGGCAATCTTTTCCGTAGCTCCTCCAGAAGATTGTTCGACTTCGGTTTC
>OHDQ01000420.1_pt1 | contig 17988 bp, 18 predicted proteins | sample 1606421 | NCBI WGS metagenome assembly OHDQ01 (sample SAMEA3879589, study PRJEB24766) | human gut metagenome | biome: human-associated habitat; feature: feces | place: USA | collected 1985/1987
GAAAAAGTAATAAATGTATATTATAATCTAATAAAAACAGTAAAATGGAGGTTTAAAATGTCAAGTACAATTCAAATTCGTGTTGATGATGAATTAAAAATAAAATCGGATAAACTTTTTAAAGAACTTGGAACAGATACAACTACTGCGATTAGAATGTTTTTGACTCAGGCTGTGGCAAATGATGGGTTCCCGTTTGAAATTAAAAGAATAACTCGTAATCCATATACTGCCATGTCTGAAGAAGAACTTTTGGAAAAACTTGAGAGATCCAGAGAATCGGCTGCACAGGGCAAATATAGATCCGCAGAAGAGGTCGTTTCAAATATGAGGGGAAAATATGGTTTATAAGGTTGTTGTCACCAAGGATGCGGAAGAAGATTTAGATAGTTTTATTAGATATTTGTTGCTTGAAAAGAAAAATAAGCAAGCAGCTCAAAGTGTGCTTGATGATTTTGAGGATACAAAAGAGTGTTTAAAAAATGTTGCGGGTGGCTTGAAGTTGTGTGATAATCAGAGACTCAAAGAATTGGGGTATCATCGTATCAATTTTTTGAGACATAGATATTTTATGTTATACCGAATAGAAGGAGAGTTAGTATTCATAGATAAGATATTTCACGATCTTCAAGATTACGAGGGGAGAATGATTTAAAATAGGTATTTATATTTAGGGGAGGATTTTCGCTGTTCTTTTACAATTTTTACCACTGGTTCTGTTTGTGGTTAAGGAAGAAAAAGCAGTAGAAGAAGAGATTGACAGAGAACGCGAAGAGAAAAATAATTGTAGCTGCGATTGAGCAGATAAAAGATGTTAGAAAAATAAATCAAAATGCCACTGAAGAAAAGAGGGGAGTTTTTCAATTTTTGGATGATATAGATTCCAAAGAGTAAAATAAGCATGTTAAAAAAAGAAAACTGCGAAGGGTATAAGCGTATAACGTCGCTACATCTTTCGCAGTTTTTTGCTTGTTAATGTGAACTGAGGAATCCAGAGACATTCTTACTTCTTCGGCAGCGAGAAGATAAATTCCGTCCCCACGCCTTCGGTGCTCACCACGTTGATATTTTCATCGTGAGACTGGATGATTTCCTTTACAATGGCAAGACCAAGTCCGGTGCCTTTCTTGTCTTTTCCTCTTGATAAATCGGTTTTGTAAAAACGTTCCCATATTTTGTTCAAAGATTTTCGCGGGATTCCGATGCCGTAGTCTTTTACGGATGTGTAGACCTTGTCTCCGCGCTCGGTTGTCTCGATCGTAATGACAGAATCCAAATCACTGAATTTGATCGCATTGTCGAGTAGATTATACAGTACCTGCTGTATCTTTCGCCTGTCAGCGACAACTTCCAGATGTTTTGTGGCAAATACAAGCTCGATAGAAATCTTTTTCTGAGTGCAGACGCCTTCGAAGGAAGCGGCAACATTTTTTATTACTTCGTGGATATCAAAAGGTACTTTATTAAGAAGAAGATTCTTCGTGTCAAATTCGTTGAGTGTCAGGAGATCTTGGGTAAGATCGGTAAGACGCTCGGTTTCAAACAGAATGATTTTCAAATATTTTTCCTGCATTTCCGGCGGGATTGTTCCGTCCGCCATAGCCTCTACATAACCCTTGATGGAAGTTAACGGTGAGCGGAAATCGTGGGAGACATTTGCCACGAATTTTTTCTGATAGTCTTCCATATCCCGAAGCTGAGACGACATGTAATTCAGAGAAGCAGAGAGATATCCCATCTCATCCTCGGTGTTGACGGGAATCTCGTATTCCAGATTGCCGGAAGCATACTGCTTCGCGGCTTCCGTGATCTTGCTCAGCGGCCGGTATACAAAGAACTGGAAGGCAAGCAGGATCACAAAGGATAAAACGAAGATGACTGCCAATGTAATATAGGCAGAGTGCATCAGAATATCGTGAAGCTCCGTAATATCATCCATGCTTTTGTGAATCAGAAGATACCCTTTTGGAGCGTAGTCATAAATGACGGGAGCAATGACGGTAATTACATCTTCGTTAAAATATCCGTGATAATCTCCAATCTGATACTGATCACTTCCGCTTTCCGCAGGGTTAAAATCAGCGACACTGTAAGGGGCTGCCGGAAAATCATCTGCCTGCGCAGATGCGATCATAGTTCCGTCACTGTCTACAAACCAGATGGAGGCATTCAAATGCTGACCGGAGAAATATTCGGGCAGATAATTAGTTGCAACCATGTTGGCATCCTTGTAGACGGCGGAAGAAATCCCTTTGGTCAAAGGAGCATTTACCAGACCGGAAGTAAGGGTTGCCACGGTGAAGAGGCTTAAAAAGCCAAATATAATATAAATAATAATAAATTTCAAATACAGTGTGCTTTTCATAGTTATTTTGTTTCGAATTTATATCCGATTCCCCATACGGTGCTTAGTTTCCATGTGTCGTGATCTTTGATTTTCTCTCGGAGCCGCTTAATATGTACATCTACAGTACGGGTGTCTCCAATGTATTCGTATCCCCAGATCTGATCCAGGAGCTGTTCTCTTGTAAATACTTGATTCGGAGATGCGGCAAGGAAATAGAGAAGTTCCAGTTCTTTTGGCGGCATTTCTACATTTTTCCCGTCTACTATGACAGAATAATTCGTCAGATTAATCGTGATACCTGCATATTCCACGCATTTTCCGCGATCCTCGGAAGAATTTTCTTTTTTGGGAATCTCGTGGTAACGTCGAAGGACAGCTTTCACACGGGCAACCATTTCTTTGGAATCGAACGGTTTAATAATATAATCGTCGGCGCCTAATTCCAGACCGAGTACCTTGTCGAATACTTCGCCTTTGGCGGACAGCATAATGATCGGTGTGTTAGATCTGGAACGGATCTCACGGCATACTTGATAGCCGTCAATGCCCGGAAGCATTAAGTCCAGCAGAATGAGATCCGGATGGTAGGTGTCGAATGCAGTGAGTGCATCCTCGCCATTGTGTACCATTGTCGTTTCGAAACATTCTTTTGTTAAATACAGAGAAATCAACTCTGCAATATTTTCGTCATCGTCAACAATCAGTATTTTTTGTTTTGTCGCCATGTAAAAATCCCCCTTTTATTTAAAATCTACAATGGTTACACCGGTGTCGCCCTCGCCGATTTCGCCGAGACGGAACGACTTGATATAAGGAACACCGCGCAGGTAGGCGGTAACGCCGTTTCGCAGTGCACCGGTGCCTTTTCCGTGTACAATGCGTACCTGCGGAATTCTTGAAATGTACGCATCGTCTAAATATTTGTCCAGTTTGGCAACCGCTTCGTCAACGGTCAGTCCCAAAAGATTGATTTCATGGGAAATCGAAGCTGCCTTGGACATCTTGATTTTGCCGGAGCCGCCAGCCCCCTTCGGTGCTTTTTTAGCTTCTTCCGGGTCTTTGTAGCCGACAAGAATCTCTAAGTTATTGATTTTTGTCTTGGTGCTTAAACTGCCCATCTGTACGGTGATTTCGCCCTTCGGACTTGGCGGTGCGGTCACGGTGCCGATTAAGTTCATGCTTAGAACGCGCACATGTGTGCCGACTTTAAATTCGGAAATGTCGTGTGCCTTATGTGCTTTCGGCTTTGCTGCCTGGACGGAAAGTTTTTCCTGACGTTTATTCATCTTGTCACGGATGGCACTGCGCTGTTTTTCCAGTTCTTTTACGGTCATGCCGTGCTTGTTCATCGTCTTAATCGTCTGGTCGGCATATTCTTTGGCATCTTTTAAAATCGCCGCCGCTTCTTCGTTGGCTTTGCGCAAAATTTTGTCGCGGCGTTCATCTAACCGGTCGGATTTTGTCTTTAATTCGTCCTTTAACTGCTGGATTTCCTGCTTATAGGCATTGATTTCGGCACGTTCTTTTTCAATCGTAATGCGGCTATGCTCCAAATCGGAGAGCAGGTCTTCAAACTGTACGTCATCGGCATCCATGCGGGCAGAAGCATCTTTAATAATATAATCGGGCAGACCAAGCTTTTTGGAAATCGCAAAAGCGTTACTTTTTCCCGGAATACCGATTAATAAGCGGTAGGTTGGACGCAGGGATTCCACGTCAAATTCACAGCAGGCATTTTCCACGCCGTCCGTGGTGAGTGCATACACCTTAATCTCGCTGTAATGTGTGGTCGCCATGGTTGTAATGCCGCGTTTGTGCAAATCATTTAAAATGGAAATGGCAAGTGCCGCACCTTCTGTCGGGTCTGTTCCCGCACCGATTTCATCAAATAAAATCAGGCTGTGTGCATCGGCTTCCTTTAAAATGCTGACGGTGTTTGTCATATGGGAAGAAAATGTACTTAAACTCTGCTCAATGCTCTGTTCGTCGCCGATATCGGCAAATACATTGTCAAATACGGCAAGCTCGGAGTGGTCGAGAGCCGGAATGTGCAGACCGGACTGCGCCATTAAGGTCAGCAGTCCCACGGTCTTTAAAGAAACCGTTTTACCGCCGGTATTCGGACCGGTGATAATAAGCAGATTAAAATCCTTTCCTAAATAAATGTCGATTGGCACAACCTTATGCGGGTCAATCAGTGGGTGACGTCCCTTTTTAATATTGATATAATTGTTGGTATTCATAACCGGGCAGCTGCATTTATATTGCTTGGACATCTGTGCCTTTGCAAAAATGAAATCCAGCGTAGTCAGTACCTGGAAATCCGTTAACAGTTCATCGGTAAATTCAGATGCCTTTGCGCTTAATTCTGCAAGAATGGCTTCAATTTCAGCCTGTTCCTTTAATTCAAGCTCGCGGATATCATTGTTTAATTTGACAACCGCCGCCGGTTCGATAAAAAGAGTTGAACCGGTTGCAGACTGGTCATGCACCATGCCGGGTACCTGCGATTTGTATTCGGCTTTGACCGGAAGACAGTATCTGCCGGAGCGTGAGGTGATGACAAAATCCTGTAAGCAGTTACGCACGGAAGATGAATTTAACATCTTATTTAATTCGGTGTGAATCCGTTCAGCGGCAAGCACCTTCTGACGGCGGATACTGCGCAGATTTGCACTGGCATCATCGCTGATTTCATCTTCTGAGAGAATACAGCGCTTAATTTCTGTATTTAACGGTGTCAGCGGTTCAAGTGCATGAAAATATCCCGTTAAGGAATCGGTGGTATCTTCGTAATAATTTTTTACCCTTGCCGCCGCGGTCAGCAGGGAACTGATATGCAGTAACTCTACCGTATTTAAGGAGCTGCCGATTTCAAGACGTTTTACGGAAGCACCGATGTCGTGCACGCCGCCAAAAGAAACAGCCCCCTTTGCATAGACACGGGAAAGGGCATCACTGGTTTCTGAAAGAGCAGCGTTAATATCGTGGATGTCCGTCATTGGCACCAGCTTTTTTAAGCGTTCCTTTGCTTTATCGGAAGCCGCAAAAGATACTAAGCGGTCAATAATTTTATCATATTCAAGAGTCGTTAAAGACTTGTAATTCATTCATTTCTCCAATCCGGAAATGCAGGGTCTTGCAGACACGGAATCTGTGGCATTTCCGGCACAGATTCCATTTTATTGTACCGCATTTGAAACAAAAATTCTACTATGGATATAAGAATTTACAAGTAGGTCATAAATTGTTCATAACTGTCCGTTATAATAAAATTAATTTTGCAGTTCAATAAAAGTTAGGTTATGGTGACAGAAAAAATGGGAAACACAGAACACAAGGAAGAAGACTCCTTTGCTTTATATACGGAAAAAATCGTACCCAAGCCGTCCGTGAAGTACCGCAGACTAATCCGCGCGGCAAAGTTTTTTGTGGCGGCAGTGCTGTTTGGCCTGATTGCAAGCGGTGTGATGCTTCTCGTATATCCGGCATTGGAAAAAAGAATGGTTCAGAGGAATACGGACAAAGAAATTCTGACCATTGAAAAGGATGAATATCCGAGTGAAGAACAGGATAATATGGAAACAAAAGAAACGACAGCCGATGACAATTATGAGGCAGTGTTACAGACAACCGATGCGGCAGCTTTAAAAAATGTTGCTACGGCGGCGATTAAATCACTGGTATTAATTGACGTCTATAAGACCGACATGGGAAATATCCTGACGGAAACACAGAGTGCGACAGAAACGGTCGGACTTGTAATCGGACAGGTCAATTCAGAATATATTATTTTGACGAATGCGGAGGTTGTGCGTGATTCGTCGTCACTGGTCGTAAAGGTTTCAAAAGCGACAGAAGTCGATGCCGAGCTGGTTGGAAGCGATACGGATACCGGCATTGCGATTGTCAGTGTCAAGGAATCGCAGATTCCGTCCAAAGAAAGAAGTTCGATTGTAACAGCGCAGTTAGACAACTCTTACAGCATACAGCAGGGGGATATTGTCGTTGCGGCAGGCAGGCTTTACGGACAAAATAAGACGGTTGATTACGGCATGGTTTCAGGCATTTCAACAAAAAGCGGTGTCGATAACAGCTATGAGATTATCAGCACGGGACTTGCGGGCATAGAAGGCGATTACGGTTATCTTTTTAATATGAAGGGAAATGTTGTCGGCATTTCCATGAAGAATACAAAGACGACATTTTCAGTGCTTGGCATTTCGGATTTAAAATCAATGATACAGGAATTATCCAACGGGAACAGTCCGGTATATTTCGGCATTAAAGGGCAGAATGTAACCGGTACAATGGCAACGCGCTATGGACTGCCGGTGGGAATTTACGTAACGGATATTGAACTGGACTCTCCGGCATATGCGGCGGGAATCCAGCCGGGGGATATTATTACAGGGATTGACGGAAATATGGTTTTGACAATTCAGGCATTTAGTGAGAAACTATATCAGTGTGAAAGCGGTCAGCAGATTTCTATTACAGCCAAACGGTTTGGCGGGGATGAATATAAGGATATGACATTTAACGCTGTAATTGCGGTGAAATAAAGCATATAATCCGGCTGGCGGCAGGAGAAATGAGAAAAGGAAAGGGCAGATTATGCATTTTATTGAAAAATTTAAGGACGGAGACAGAATCTCCGATGTTTACCTTTGTAAATCCAAATCAACAGCACTCACAAAGTCAGGAAAAGAATATGAAAATGTGATGCTTCAGGATAAGACCGGACAGATGGATTCCAAAATATGGGACCCGTGTTCCGGCGGTATCTGTGACTTTGATGCCATGGATTATGTTGCAGTAACGGGACAGGTTATCAGCTTTAACGGCGCATTACAGTTAAAGATTGAAAGAATCCGCAAGGCAGACGAAGGAGAATATGTTCCGTCTGATTATATTCCATGTTCTAAGTATGATATTGAAGAAATGTATACAGAACTCATGCAGTATACAGGCAGTGTGAAGAATGAGTATCTTTCGGCACTGTTAAAGAGCTTTTTTACAGACGATGCCGATTTTATTGCAAAGTTTAAGAGCATTGCGGCAGGAAAGACGGTACACCACGGCTTTTTGGGCGGATTATTAGAGCATAGTTTAAGTGTAACCAGACTGTGTGTAAAGATTGCGGAAAATTATCCGTTTTTAAACCGCGATTTACTGATTACATGTGCGGCGCTTCACGATGCCGGAAAAGTAAAGGAACTCGCACCGTTCCCAAAGAACGATTATACGGACGAGGGGAATTTCCTCGGACATATTGTAATGGGTTATGAAATGATTCAACAAAAGATTGCAGGCATTGAAGGTTTTCCGCCGGTGCTGGCTTCCGAAGTCGGACACTGCATTTTATCCCATCACGGCGAGCTTGAATACGGTTCTCCGAAAAAACCTTGTATTATGGAAGCGGTAGCACTGTCCATGGCAGATAATATGGATGCCAAAATGGAAACGTTTAAAGAGGCACTGGAAGCCAAAGACACCAACGAATGGCTTGGTTTTAACCGGTGGCTGGATGCAAATATCAAAAAGACACTGTAGAGGTAAATGTGAAAAGCGAATTTAAAAAAGACGATTGTGTGACACTGCACATTGAGGATATCGGAACGGGCGGCGAAGGCATCGGAAAAGCGGACGGATTTACATTTTTTGTAAAAGATGCCATTGTCGGCGATGTTATCGAAGCCAAAATTATGAAATTAAAGAAAAATTATGGCTATGCAAGACTGATGAAAGTGCTTACACCGTCTAAAGACCGTGTAGAGCCGAAATGTCCGGTCGCAAGGCAGTGCGGCGGCTGTCAGATACAGGAAATGCGTTATGAAGCCCAGCTTGCCTTTAAGCAGAAAATGGTACAGAACAATTTAGAGCGTATCGGCGGACTTTCGGACTTTGAAATGTACCCTGTAATCGGCATGGAAACACCGTATGCATACCGTAATAAGGCACAGTTTCCGGTCGGGGAAGATAAGGATGGCAATATTGTCATCGGATTTTATGCCGGAAGAACACATCATATTGTGGAGCAGACAGACTGCTGTATTGGTGCGCCGGAAAACGGCGAAGTGCTTCGCAAAGTCAAGGCATATATGCAGAAAAATCAGATTCGCCCGTACAATGAGGAACACCACAGCGGGATTGTGCGCCACATTTTAATCCGCACCGGCTATCATACTAAAGAGATTATGGTCTGTCTGATTGTCAATGCGGCCAAGGCTTCCTGCTTAAAAAATGCAGAACAGCTCACAGAATCGCTGCGTGAAATGGACGGCATGACTTCGGTGATGGTGAATTTCAACACGGAAAAGACGAATGTGATTCTCGGCAAAAAAAGCGAGGTGCTGTGGGGACAGCCGTATATTGAAGATTTTATCGGCGATGTAAAATATCAGATTTCACCGCAGTCTTTCTTTCAGGTAAATCCGATGCAGACGGAAAAGCTGTATGCAAAGGCACTTGAATATGCGGGATTGACCGGAAATGAAACGGTGTGGGATTTGTACTGCGGTATCGGAACTATTTCGTTATTCCTTGCAAAAAATGCGCGCAAGGTATACGGTGTGGAAATTGTGCCGCAGGCAATTGAAGATGCCCGCAATAATGCAAAGCGTAACGGTATCGACAACGCAGAGTTTTTCGTGGGCAAGGCAGAAGAAGTCGTACCGGCATTTTATGAAAAAGCCCTAAAGCAGGTGCAGGATTCGGAAGCTGGTAAGAGTATCCACCCGGACGTGGTTGTTGTAGACCCGCCAAGAAAGGGCTGCGAGGAAATACTGCTTGAAACGATTGTGAAAATGCAGCCACAGCGGATCGTCTACGTAAGCTGCGATTCGGCGACACTGGCGCGTGATTTAAAATTTTTAAGTGCCAACGGCTACGCCGTCAAAAAAGTCCAGCCGGTAGATCAGTTTGGACATAGCGTGCATATAGAGACGGTAGTCTTACTTTCCAAGGGAGTAATCGACTAGAAAAAGATTGCAATGGACTTCTCTTTAGAGGATATGGATTTATCCGGTTTGCAGGGAAAGGCAACATATGAGAAAATCGAAGCGTATATCTTGGAGCAGACAGGACTTAAGGTTTCTTCATTGTATATCGCGCAGAACAAGAAGAAATGTGGACTGGATGTAGGTGAAAATTATAACTTATCAAAGTCGGAGAATGTGAGACAGCCACAGTGTACACCCGAGAAGGAAGAGGCAATCATACAGGCATTTAAGTACTTTGGTATAATTTGATTGTGGATAAATAGCATCGTGTGTCTATATTACTGCTAAGTAGCGAAAAAAGGACATTCCTGAACCGTAAATATTACGGGTCAAGGGATGTCCTTTTTGGTTGCCTTGGAGTGTCCAAAGGACAAGGTAATGAGACTAAAGGGGAATTATACCTATCTTATCTAATCATAAGATGTGATGAGACGATATGTTCATAATTTACTAATCTTTCCACCTTCAAACATGCTATACCCTGTAGGATTCTTTCTAAATTCAGAAGGTGTGATTCCAAGGCATTTTGTAAATTGCCGGTTGAAGTAAGAACTATACTTAAAACCACATTGGGTTGCAATATCATCAATTTTGAGATTGGTGTTAGATAGCAATTCTTGTGATATCTTAAGACGATAGTGAAGCAGGTATTCTATACATGTACAATTTAACTGCTGCTTAAAACGCTGGTTAAGTGTGGTTCGATTCAAGTGTACGAGTTCACATAGGGAACCTAATGTAATATCGTTCTGATAGTTGTCATGAATGTAATCAGTGCAGGTTGTAACCGGATTAGTATTCTCAGATAATTCGTAAAACTTTAATTTACATTGGTCTACATATATGTCAAAAATACAATTAAGTGTCTGGCGCAGCATTCTTCTGATACGGCAAGTCCAGTAATCATCGCTTTGTGCGTATGTCTCAGCACCAATCATAAGCATTAGTTCATTAATGTGAACATATTGTTGAGGTGTTAAGTAAAAAATGCCTTGAAAATTTCCATGATGCTTTGTAAACATATATAGCATATTTCTATCGTAAACATATTTTTCATCGATTGGAATCGAATCTTCAAGATTTTCAAATTTTAAACATGCTTTTATGTACCATGGATCAAAGTGAAATGCCTTGGCACTTAAATGTGTATGCTCCAGGCATTGAAAATTGTCATATTGGGATATACATAGTACAGCTGGAGATGTAACTGTTTGAATATGATTATTGATTTTGATAGTTGCATTTCCACAAGAAAACATAATGATAGTACACCTGTTATTCATTGGTAATGATTCCAGTGTATTATAAAAATCAAATTCTATTGGAATTTCTCTTTCTTTATGTCTATCGGTCTGAGGCATATAAATCTCCCTTCAAAAATATATTATCTGCAATTTGAAATTGTAAAAAGTATAAAAATATGCTACGCAAATGACATTGAAAGAATATTTTACGCAAGTTATACTTGTATATAGTATAAAAGAAATGGAGGAAAATGTCTATATGAAAAGGCTGTTAGTATACAGTAAAAAATATTGGATACAAATGATAGCAGCGGCTATTTCAAGTGTAACTGCATCAATATCTACAGTTATGGTTATCGATATATTAAGGGAAATAATAGATATCATTTCTAAGGGTAATATGATGCAGGAAATCCGGTATATTATTTTGAAAATAATAATTGTGATATGTGTTGGTATTGTATCAAATTATATGGTAGTTGCAATGACAGGTTTTGTCGGTGCTGGATTGTTAAAGGATTTTAGGAATGATGCTGTGAATTCATTGATAAATGGTTTCATATCTGGTTATTTTAAAGACTGCCTGTATGTGCCAATTCTTACAGTTGTATATTCAGTATATCTGATTTCTATGAATGCTCCATTGGCAATGATATGTTTATTTCCGCTGGCGATTATGGTGCCATTGAATGTAAAGCTGTTAAAGCCCATAAAACTTCGTCAGTTTCAGTATGTAAAAGAACTGGGACTTACTAATAATAATGTGGATGAGGCATTTGCAGGGGCAGAAATAATAAAGTCATATAATATTCAAGAAAAAATGATGAATCGGTATGAAGACGCTCTTTACAAAACATTTAAAACATCTAATGAAACGGATTTGGCTCAGTATAATCTGGAGCCAATATCAAGAGCAATCACTATGGGCGTGTTAATTGCATATATAAGTATAATTAAAAAATTGATAGAGCCGTTATCAGGCTGCTATCAGTTGGTTGTACGTTCACAGACTGCCTTGGTATCTGTTTTAAGAGTGTTTGACGTTATTGATATTATGCCTGAGGAAGAACTGTCAGCTGGTATGAAGAGTGACGAAATGATAACAGATTTTCCGTTAATCAGCTTTAATGATGTTACATTTGGATATGGGGACGAAAAAGTTTTGATTAATGTGAGTTTTGATGTGAAAAAGGGAGAAAGAATAGCTTTCGTAGGAGAAAGTGGAAGTGGGAAAAGCACAATCATAAAACTGATTTCAAGACAAATATTAAGCAAAAATGGTGGAATATTCTATGAGGGGATAGATTATTACAATTTTACACCAAAAGAAATTCGTAAGAAATTGGCACTTATTTCACAGGAAGCAACATTGTTTCCTATGTCTATTGCGGATAATATTCGGATTGGTAATCCTGACGTCAGTAATGAAGAAATAATAATGGCACTTAAAATGTCTGGCTGTGAGGAATTTATTAAAGCGTTGCCGGAAGGTATAGATACAGTTCTTACGGAAAAAGGAAATAATCTGTCAGGAGGGCAAAGACAAAGACTTACTATTGCGAGAGCAATAGTGAAAAATGCACCGATTTTTTTGCTCGATGAACCAACATCTGCCCTCGACCAAGAAACGGAAAATACCATTTGTAATACATTTGATGAAGTGGCAGGGAATCATACAGTTATTGCCGTTGCACATAGACTTAATACCATTAAGAATTATGACAGGATTTATGTATTAGAACATGGCAGGATTGTAGAACAAGGAACGCATAAGGAGTTACTAAATCAGCAGGGAAGATATTATCAGATGTATCAGGATTACAGTCGAGAGGAGATAGAATAATTGCTATGAAGGATTTAAAAAGATTCTTATCCTATATGGGAAAATATAGATTTGCTTACTGGTTTATTCTAATAACAACATTGATAATGGAATCGTCTTTGCAGATACTTTATTCGTATGTGACAAAAAAGACTCTCAATGCTATTGAATTTCAGAACATGCAGTTATTTCGTACAGCAGTGGTTGTATGCGTAGTCATTGTAATATTAAAGTGTTTATTTCCTTATCTTCGGTATTTTCAAATCAGATTGGTTCGTAAAATGGTTTATGAATTGAAGTTGAAGCTGTATGAGAAATTGTTGAACATGAATATGTATTTTTTTAATGATACACATAGTGCAGACGCAATAAAGACATTGAACTGGGATGCTAATTCCCTGAAAGATTCCTGGTTTTCGCATATCTATTGGGTGTTGGTAAAGATTGTAATAGTAGTTTCTTCTATTATTACTATGTACTTTTATAATCGAATGCTGACGTGTATATCATTAATTATTAGTGCATTGACAGCTTTTGTTTCTATTAAGATTAATCAATCTATTAAGAAATATGCGAAAAAGGTTCAAAAGAAATCAACCAAATTGTCCATGTTATTAAGTGATATTATATCAGGTTTTGTTACATTGAAAATGAATTCCGGAACTAAGGTTGTATTAAATTATTTTTATGAGGAAAATGAAGCATCATTCCGATCAGAAAAAGATAGAGTTAAAATGGAGGCATTATTTGAGATAGTTGCATTTCTGCTAGGCATCATTGGAAGTTTTGGAACGATTATTGTGGGGGTATGGCTTCAGAAGGAAGAGTTGATTATGGTACGCTTATGGCTGTGGTTACCTTGCAGATGGGGGTGAGTAATACGATGCAAAGACTCGGGAGCTCTATAGCTGTATTGACAACATCACTTGTTCGTGCTGGTCATGTATTTGATTTTATGGAATCAGAAATGGAAGAAGAAATAACATGGTTTACTGCAGGAAATGGTCTTGAGAGAAAAAATATTAATGTACAAAACGAAAGAGATAAGGCTATTGATATATCTAATTTACATTTTTCTTATAATGAAAATGATGAATCAAGAGATAAGAATAAAATGCGTGCTCAGTTAAATTCTAAAAAGATGCAGATAAGTGTAGGTGAGAAAGTTATGATAACCGGCGAATCCGGATGTGGAAAGAGTACATTGCTTAAGTTGATTCAAGGATTTTATCCTGTTGAAAATGGAAAAATTAAAATACTTGGTAAAGATATAAATGAATATTCACTGGCTGAATTAAGAAATGTTATTACATATGTTCCGCAGGATAGTTATTTATTTGAGGGAACAATTGCTGAAAATATTGCATTTGGCTGGAATGAGGAGACTGCTCCGGTAATGGATGTGATTGTCAGTGCAGCGAAAAAAGCACATGCTGATGAATTTATCAAGGATTTGCCAAAAGGTTATAACACTAAGGTAGCTGCGGGTGGGACAAATCTGTCTGGTGGTCAGCGTCAAAGAATATCAATTGCAAGAGCATTTATGAAAGAAGCACCTATTGTTTTGATGGATGAACCTTCATCGGCATTAGATACATATAGTGAAAATGCAGTACTTGAAGCGATGAGCGTATTTATGAAGAAAAAAACAGTAATTATGGTTTCGCATAGAATGACAGGTGCAGAGAAGTTTAATCGTGTGGTGAGGATGGATTAGCAAAGAATTTCATAACAAAATCCTATATCTTTTAGAGGAGTTTACTGTAAGTGGGACTTGACAAAACAGAACCAATATTCTATATTTAACAGCGGAGATTTTATACCCAAAAGCAGAAACTACGAATGTACAAATGGAGCTCAACCCCTTTGGGGTTGGGCTTTTTTGTTGCCTATTTTTAGAAATCATCAATTGTCCCGATACCTAAACCCTTAAAATTGCTGTTTTACTGCGTAACAAATATGCAGCAAAGGAGTTGATGAAGCTATGGCAGTTTTCCGCGTGGAGAGAAACACAGGATATACGGTTATGGAAGTGTCAAAAGGACAAGGTTATAATACTGAGATTATTAAGACTGATATGAATAATATCTATCTTATCTAATTTAAAGATAATGATGGATTGGATGACAAAATCAAATTGACTAATGCTGATTAGCAATATATAATATAGACAAAACGAAAATGACATGAACGGAGGAACAATGAAGTGGAGAAGGTTATAACAATTGAGGAAGCATTAAAAAGAATTGAAGAATTAGAAAATGAAAATGCCGAGTTACGTGAAGAACTTGAATATTATAAAAATCGTAAATTAAGCGGAAGGCAGAAGCACAATGCAAAATGGATGGCTATTTACAATGATTTTGTTGCCGGTTATGAAAGTGGAATGACTATGGTAGAGATTGCAAAGCGTAATAATGTCAGTGAGCGGACGATTTACAGGTATAAAGCGTATTACGATAAAATAACCAAAACAGAACACTAGACCATTTTACTGGCATCAGCAAAATGGTCAGATGTGATGCTTTTGGACAAAAAATGAACGGAGGAGTTTTATGGCAGAAGATAAAAAGAAGGAAATTGATGTTACAGTAATAGAAGTAACCGAAGAATACTTAAAAGAAAAACTCTATGAAATTAGAGGTAAACGGGTATTGTTGGATGCTGATTTAGCAGAGATATATGGATATACAAATAAAAGATTTAATGAGCAGGTGAGAAATAATATTGAGAAATTTGATTCTGATTTTATGTTTGAATTGACGGATGATGAGACAGAATATTTGCGGACGAATTTTTCGACCGCAAATATAAGCTCAAAAAGTCGATACAATCCACATGTATTTACAGAGCAAGGACTATATATGCTGATGACTGTTTTAAAAGGGCCATTGGCTGTTAAGCAGAGTAAGGCATTAATAAGAACCTTTAAGAAGATGAAAGATTACATATTAGAAAATCGTGATTTAATCGGTCAGAGAGAATTACTTCAGTTAAGCATGGAGACTGCAAATAACAGAATTGAAATCGGCAAAATCAATTCTGATATGATATCTCTTGAAAACAGATTTCTGATGTTGCAGAAGGCCTGAAGGATGTAGTGACGAAATCTGAACTTGCGGATATGATGAACAGTTTTATTTCAGATGATGATGAAAAATGGCTTATGTTTAATGCAAAATTTAGTAGTGCGGATGAGGTTTACGAGTCTATTTACAGGCAGGCAAAGTCATCAATATATGTGGTTGATAATTACATTGGTTTAAGAACGCTGGTACATCTTAAGAATTCTCCAACAGGAGTAAATATTATTTTATTTAGCGATAATGTTGGGAATAATAAACTTCACAACATAGAATATGCGGATTTCCGTAAGGAATATCCAACTGTAAAATTGTCAATGAAGAAGACGGGTGGTATATTCCATGATCGGTTTATCGTGTTGGATTATGGAACGGCGGATGAGAGAGTCTTTCTGTGTGGCGCTTCTTCTAAGGATGCCGGGGCTAGAATAACAAGCATCGTTGAGGACTATGGAACAGCCAAATACAACTCTGTTATTGCAGGACTATTGAAAAATTCGCCATTAGTATTACCGAAATAGGAGTGTAAGATTATTGATAACCCGGTGTATATGGGGAAGATAGCATACGGACGCAGGCGCACCGAAAAGAAAACAGGAACACGTAATGAAACGCATGTAGTGGAACAATCGGAGTTCCCTGTATATGAGGGAATTCATGAAGCAATTATTTCTGAAGAGGAATGGAATCTTGCACAGGAGAAACGCTCTAAAAATAATTATAGAAGAGAAAAGATTCATGATCCGGAGCATGCACATATTTTGTCTGGAATATTGAAATGTCCATGTTGTGGAAAAGGAATGTATGGCAACATTGCAAAAGCAGGACGAAAAGATAAGAAAACCAGATATTACTATTATTGCAAGAATACGGTAAATGCTACCGGTCATAAATGTACTTTCAGATGTAATATTGAACAGTCGCAAATAGATGATGTACTTGCAAAATTGATTACGGCAATGACTAAGGAAGGAAAATTCAAGGATGCTATTCAAGACAGAATCGGGGCAACAGTTGATACTTCTGATCTGGAAAAGCAGCTATCTGTATTAAATGTGAATCTCCATCAGGAAGAGACAATTAAAACACGTCTTGAACAGCAGATGGATAATCTGGATGTTACAGATATTCATTACGATAAAAAAATTTCAGATTTACAGAGACGATTAGATACCCAATATGATAAAATAGATGAAGTGGAAGAAACAATGGCAGAACTGAAGTCTCAGATTTATGAGCTTAAGAAAAATCAGATTGATGCAGATAGCATATACGGATTTTTAGGTGCTTTTAATGAAGTGTATTCAGAATGTACGCATGCTGAAAAGAAACAGTTCATGCAGGCATTTATTGAACGCATTGATATATTCCCGGAAAGACGGGAAGATGGAAATTGGATTCAGAATATTAAGTTTCAGTTTCCAGTACCGATTATTAAAGAAGGCAAGGAAGTAGCACAAATCAAGGGGATTTCTTTGGATAAGGAGAAATCGGATGAGCATATGATTTCCTTGGAAAAGCTATCAACACTTGAGACGGTTGTTCTTTTGTCCCAACTGAAACAAAAGCCGGCATGAAGGTTTCCAATCTGTATATTTCACAGGTAAAGAGAAAATGCGGAATTGAGATTGGAAAGAATTTGCGCGTTGCAACGAGGAGAATGGACTGCTTGCAGGGCAATTCGACGACTGCTGCGACAGACTTGGAACTTGTTCCAAGTCCTAATTCACCTAAAAATGAAGATAGCAGGCAGCCACAGTGTCCGGAGGATAAGGAGAGCGCAATTGTGGAAGCATTGAAGCATTTTAAGATGATTTAGCAGAAATAAAAGGAGTTTGATAACTTGGAATTTGTGGAGGAAAGCCCGACGAAAGAAAAGACTTGTCAAACTCGTTGAGGAACGATTCACTATTGGACAAGCTGGTGGATGAGCTGGCTAAGGGCAAAGCGATGGAAAAGATCAAGCGGACAAACAAATGAGAAAAAAGCAGCCTATTACACACCGACAGAGAATGTGACATAATTCTTGAAAATACACTGTATGGAAAGGACAAACACGATGAACGCTCTGGATATTATGAAACGCCCTGCCGCCTACGTCAGTGGCTATGAAAACACCCCCACGGAGGAACAGAACCGTGCAAAGCAACTGTGCTGGGAGTACAACCGCACCGCTCCTAACGAACAGGAAAAGCGGCGCAGTATCCTGCAGACCCTGCTGGGCACCTGCTCTACCATGACCGGCATTGAGCCGGATTTCCACTGTGACTATGGCTTCAACATCCATACCCACGGCTTGGCGGTCATCAATTATAACTGTGTCATTCTGGATACCTCTCCGGTAAACATCGGAGCAGGTGCCTTTATTGCCCCCGGCGTATGCCTTGCCTGCTCCGGTCATGCCATCGACCCGGAGCAGCGCAGCCACGGCATTGGCACCTCGGCACCCATTACGCTGGAGGAAAACGTCTGGATCGGCGCAAATTCC
>OHDQ01000422.1_pt1 | contig 17901 bp, 22 predicted proteins | sample 1606421 | NCBI WGS metagenome assembly OHDQ01 (sample SAMEA3879589, study PRJEB24766) | human gut metagenome | biome: human-associated habitat; feature: feces | place: USA | collected 1985/1987
AATAAGCCTTCCATTCATAAGCGTCTTGCAGCTTACCGGGCAATGATGCCAAAGAGGACGAAGGACAAAGTAAAGAACCGGCATCAGGAACAGAGCCGATGAAGAAACAAAACGGCAATAAGCTGATGCAAAAGTGGAAGAATAAGGCTGGGGTCAGGCTGTCCGCCCTGGATAAAAAGAAACTGGTTCTTACAAATCTTCCCTATATTCTGACCGCTTTTTATGCGGACCGGGCTTCCTGCCTATACAGAAGCAGCCCAGGTGAAGATATGGGAAATAAACTGTTGTATGCGATGGAATATGCTGACCGGATCTTTGCAGGGATTCTGCTAAGTTTTGACCTGAGAGACCTATTGGTTGGAGTTACTGTCGCAGTGGTTCTGAAACTTTTAGTCTGGCAGAAACAGTCGGATGCAAAGAAACTTCGGAAAGGAATCGAATATGGTTCAGCCAGATGGGGAAATGCAGAGGATATCAAGCCTTATATGTCAGAAGATCCATGGATGAACATTCCCCTGACAGCAACAGAAGCATTGACCATGGAAAGCAGACCGAAACAGCCGAAATACGCAAGAAATAAAAATATTGTAGTCATCGGCGGCAGTGGTTCCGGTAAAACACGGTTTTTTGTAAAACCATCGGTCATGCAGATGAACTGTTCTATGGTCATTACTGATCCAAAAGGTACTTTGATCGAGGAGTGTGGGAAGATGTTGGAAAAGGGACCGCCGAAGAGGGATAAAGATGGAAATGTCCTGAAAGATAAATCCGGGAAAGTGGTACATGAACCTTATGTGATTAAGGTCCTGAATACCATCAACTTTTCCAAATCCCTGCATTACAACCCGTTTGCCTATATACGGTCTGAAAAAGATATCCTGAAACTGGTGACGACAATCATTGCCAACACCAAAGGGGAAGGCGAAAAATCCACCGAGGATTTTTGGATAAAAGCGGAAAAATTGCTGTATACAGCGCTGATTGCTTTTATCTGGTATGAGGGGGATGAGGAAGAGAAAAATCTGAATACCCTTCTGGATCTTTTGAATGAAAGTGAAACCCGTGAAGAGGATGAAACTTACCAGAATCCTGTGGATATGATGTTCCAGGAACTGGAAGGTAGAGAGCCGCAGCACTTTGCGGTCAGACAGTATAAAAAATACAAAATGGCGGCTGGTGTTATAAGCTTGAAGAGACTTCTTAATCATTATTTTTTAAGAAATTGGAGCTCCAAGATGATTAAAAAGTCTCTTGAGGCTTATTTTTTGCCCCAAATACGAAATTGTACTTTTTCAAAAACATTCTCAAAGGATGGCAACATTTTGCCTCGCCAGTCTGGATATAGTGTAAGGAATTTTTCAAACCGACACGAAAATCCAGAGAAATTTAAAAAAGTTACGTTACTACCTTGTAAAACAGCGTCCGAAAGATGGGTTAAGTGAGAGGAACTTTTTTGAAGATCCTTACACGAACCTTGACAACGGAACAGCCTGCCCATAGTGATACCAGATTTGAATGTGCATTCAGCGTATCTTTTCTGGAATATACGTCCCGGAAACATTGGAACCCGGTACAGGAACGGATATGGAATGAAAACAGGCAATGAAAAATGAAAGGAAGGAGGAAAACGGATGCAGGAGAAACTTACCGCATTGTATGAGCGACTCAGTCATGATGATGACCTTATGGGCGAGAGCAACAGTATATCGAACCAGAAGCAGATGCTATCAGAATATGCAGAATCCCATGGACTTACCCCATATATCCATTTTACGGATGATGGAATATCCGGCACAAGGTTTGACCGCCCGGGATTTGTCAGCATGATGGATGCCATCAAAGCCGGGCAGATCGGGACGGTGATCATAAAGGATATGAGCCGGTTGGGACGTGATTATCTGATGGTCGGTCAGATTCAGGAAATGCTGCGCCAGAAGCAGGTCAGACTGATCGCTATCAATGATGGTCATGACAGTCTGAATGGGGATGATGATTTTCTTCCTTTCCGAAACATTATGAATGAGTGGTATGCGAAAGACACGAGCAAAAAGATCCGGTCTACCTTTAAGGCAAAAGGCAATTCCGGGAAGCACGTTGCAAGCACCACACCATACGGATATCTGAAAGACCCGGAAAATAAGGAACACTGGATCGTGGATGAAGAGGCTGCACAGGTTGTCCGCAGGATTTTTCAGATGACAATGGACGGATATGGTCCTTACCAGATCGCAAAGAAGCTGAAAGAAGATCAGGTGGAGATCCCAGCAGTACACATGGCAAGGCATGGGGCAGGATTATGGCAGGGAAGAGTGGACGAGATCAAAGACCCCTATGCGTGGGGTTCGTCGACGGTGGCAGGGATCCTGAAAAAGCGGGAATATCTTGGTCACACTGTTAATTTCAAGACCAGAAAGCATTTTAAGGACAAAAAGAGCCATTATGTGTCAGAAGATAACTGGACAGTATTTGAGGACACGCAGGAAGCGATCATTGATCAGGAAACCTTTGATAATGTCCAGAGAATCCGGAAGAATGTCCGCAGATACCCGGACGGATGGGGAGAAGCACATCCACTGACAGGGCTGATGTATTGTGCCGATTGCGGGGCAAAAATGTATGTGCACCGGGTAAATAATGGGAAAAGAATCCCACAATATACCTGTTCTGCATATAGCAAGGTTCCGGTTGGAACACTCTGCCCGACACAGCACAGGATTAATGCGGATATTGTGATGGAGCTGATAAAAGACCTGCTGAAAGCTATCGCAGAATATTCCCATCTGAACCGGGAAGAGTTCATTGAGACAGTGAAGACAACACAGAGTTCCCAGCAGTCCGGTGAAATCGTGAGGCTGAAAAACAGGATAGCAGAAGCGAAAAAGCGTCTGCAGGAGCTGGAAAAACTGATCTGCCGGATATATGAAGATAATATCCTTGGTAAGCTGCCGGATGAACGTTACACAGTCCTTGATGGGCAGTATTCCAAGGAACAGAAAGAACTGAAAGCGGAAATTTCTGAATTGGAAGCAGAGGTAATCGGATATGAAAATGGCAGACGGTCTGCGGAAAGATTTATTGCACTGGTGGACAAATACCAGAATTTTGATGAACTGACCACTTATATGCTGAATGAGTTCGTGGAAAAGATTCTGGTGCATGAGAGGGACAGAAAAGGAAGCCAGCAGACCACACAGGAGATCGAGATTTATTTTAACTTCGTGGGAAGGTATCTTCCACCGCATTTTGGAGAAGTCCAGCTGACACCGGAAGAGGAAGAAGAATTACGGAAACGAGAAGCCAGAAAGGACAGGCTGCACCAGAATTATCTGAGGCGGAAGGCAAATGGCAAGCAGAAAGAATATGAAGACAAAGTAAAAGAAAAAAGGAAAGCCGAGATTGAGGCAAAGAAGGAAGCAATCCTGCAGGAAGATATTGCGAAAGGTGTGTTTGTTCCAGTGTCGATGCTTCCGGCTGCAGAACCAAAGAAAGGGGTGGCAAATGCATGAAAGAATTGAAACCGATGATACATGATGAAAAGAACGGACTGGATTATATCCTTGTGGGAGATTATTATATCCCGCTGATCCGTGTGGCGGAAGAACCCCGGGATATTGGTTTTTATGGAAGCCTCCGAAGGAATTTTCTGAAAGACTACCGGCAAGCTTTGTATTCCCAGCTGATGCTGACTGGGAAGCTCTGGTCGTATCTTGCTGATTTGAATGAAATCTGTGTGGAACGCAGGGATAACATGATGGATCAGATGATGGAAGCAGAGGGTGTCACAGAGGAATTAAAGTGCAGGGATCAGATGGAATGGCTCCGCAAGGTAAATAACATCCGCAACAGAGTGGATGAAGTCATTTTGAATGAACTGGTTTATGTGTAGGGGGATGCTTATGAGATACCGGATTGAATACGCAGATGGTCGGTGTTGTAATTTCGCCAACAGCCGGAAAGACCTTCTGGAATGGCTAAAACTTTTAAAGGATGAAGAGATCACAGATATACGGAAAATCTACAAAAACGGTGTGACAGATTCCGTACTTGAGAAGTATCGAAACTATGTGAACAGAAATGCCGGATAGGAAGGAGAAGACAGGATGAAAGCCATACATTTTATTTTTAAAATCATGTTCCTGCCTGTGATGGTTGCTCTGGGAGTCATAAGACTGTTTGCGGAGTTCCTTGCAGGAATATCAGCAGTCATCTTCCGGGTAATTGCAGGAATCTTTCTTCTGACCGACCTGCTAAGCTATGGCTTGGGGCTGGAAAGTTCCGGGGAATGCCTGAAAATGGTATTGGCTGGCTTCCTGTTTTATCTCCTGCCATGTACGGTTGAAATTGTGATTGTGGGAACTATCTTTTTAGAAGAATGGATTCGCTCTTTTACATAGGAAGAGGGCAGAAAGGGACACGATTATGAAAAGAGAATTAGTGGAAAGCTACTTCGATTGGAATGAGATCAGGCTGGAGGCATATTTACGGATTGATCCTCAGCTGATTGAACTGGAAGGGGAATGCGAGAAAACGATGGATGAATTGAAGCCATACATAGAGAAATACGGTCATGAGTTCTGGACGATTATTGACCGGATCATATCGGCAAGACATGCAGTAGAAGCCTATATCAGCCGGGAAATGTATATCCGGGGATTTCTGGATTATGAACGTCTGGTATGTGAGATAGAAAGGGATGTATGAGGATGAAAGAGGAAGCATTAAAGGGATTTGTGGATTTTATCATTCAGGAACGGATGCAGAGTGCATTCAGCCAGATGAAAGCCGGGAAAGAGCCGGGACGAGAAGACGAGATCGAACGGAAGTATCAGGAGGCGGTTGCACTGCTTCCAGCGGACAAGGAACAGGCAGTTCGCGAATACTGTGATGCTATTTTTGATAGTGGTGCAGAAGCTGAGCAGTTCTTTTATCGATTGGGGCTGAGGGATGGGATTCGGATGAAGAAAACCATTAAAAAGATTGAGAAATCTTTCGTCTAAAAATCATATTTTTATTGAATAGTCGCCGAAAGCTGTGCTTTGGCGGCTATATTATTTATAAAAACAATGAATACCGTGTATTGGTAAAACGTCAAAATGAATTACTAGTCATTTACAATGGATGACTTTTGAGTTATAATGAGCGATATGCGAGATTGGAGGTAGCCTTATGGCGGTTCATTGTAATTTGTCTACTTTAATGGGAAAACAAAGATATTCGATTCAAGATGTGCATATGCTTACAGGGCTTTCAAGAAGTACCGTTTCAAGCCTATATAATGATAAAGCTACTCGCATCGATTTTGATACATTGGAAAAACTTTGCCAATTATTTAAATGCCACGCAGGGGAATTATTTGAAGTATGTGAGAATGATGATCCTGATAATAACAAAACAGAAAAATAGATAGGGGAATATTGTATGAAGATTATTTCGTTGTTTAGCGGTGCTGGTGGACTTGACTTAGGTCTTATTCAAGCAGGCAACGAAGTCATTTGGGCAAATGATATAGACAAGGATGCTGTTGCAACGTATAAGGAGAATATAGGAAATCATATTATTTGTGATGATATTAAAAATATTAATATTAATGATTTACCTGACGCTGATGTAGTAGCAGGAGGCTTTCCTTGTCAGGGCTTTTCGCTTGCGAATAGAATGAGAACACTTGATGATGAACGTAATCAATTATATAAATTTTTCTACAGCACTATAAAAATAAAACAACCTAAGTTTTTTATTGCAGAGAATGTAAAAGGAATTCTTAGTTTGGGAAAAGGAGAAGCAATAAAGCAAATTGTTTCAGATTTTGAAAGAGCAGGATATATTACAACAGTTAATTTGGTCAATATGGCGAACTATGGAGTGCCGCAAACAAGACAAAGGGTTTTGATTATAGGACAGAGAAAAGATCTTGGTGAACAAATGCTTTTCTGTTTTCCCAAACCTTCTCACTCAAAAGACGGAAAAGAATTACCTCGTTGGGTTTCAATTAAAGAAGCTATCGACCATTTTCCGGATCCGGATACTCAGAATAATGTCATAAATCATATATATTCAGCCTACAAGGTTGAATATAGGAATTTTACGGGGCATCGAAAAACTGATCCGGATAAGCCATCGCCGACTATTTTAGCCCGTGGAAATGGCAAAGGGGGAGTGTGTGCAATTCCTCACTATAACGGAAAACGTAGACTGAGTATTAGAGAAAGTGCAAGTATACAGACATTTCCAGAGAATTTTCATTTTGTTGGATCTATGAATGCTTGCTATCGGCAAATAGGAAATGCTGTTCCTGTTAAATTTGCAAAATTATTAGGAGAAGAATTGATTAGACTGGAGCGGAACGGAATATGAAAGTAGTATCACTGTTTAGTGGAGCCGGAGGTTTAGATCTTGGTTTTAAAATGGCAGGGCATGAAATCATTTGGGCAAATGATTTATACGAAGATGCTGTAGAAACATACAGACAGAATTTAGGAAGGCATATTGTTTGTGAGGACATTTCTAAAATCAATGCGGATGAAATTCCAGATTGTGATATTATTATAGGTGGTTTTCCCTGTCAGGGTTTTTCAGTTGCAAATACAAAAAGACATGAAAATGATGAAAGAAATGTATTGTATAAACAGCTAATTCGTATAATTAATGCAAAACAACCTAAATTTTTTCTTGCTGAAAATGTAAAAGGAATTACTAACTTAGCAAAAGGAAAAGTTTTTCAGATGATTTTGGAAGATTTTACGGAATTAGGATATAAAGTCAAATATAAGGTATTAAATGCAGCTGATTATGGTGTTCCGCAAACTCGTCAACGAGTAATAATTACTGGTGTTCGTAAGGATGTCAATTTTGAATATGAATATCCACATCCGACACATAGTAAAGAAGGAGCAGATGGATTACCTCGTTGGATTAGTGTTAGTGAAGCAATGGAACTAATTCCGGACCCAGATAAGCCTAATAATATGCCTAACCATGTATATTCAAAATATAAGTTAAATTTTAACGGATATTTAGGACATAGACCGCTTGATCCAGATAAACCTGCACCTACAGTGACTGCTCGTGGAGATAATAAAGGTGGAGTAGTAATTCTTCCACATCCAAATGGGAAAAGAAGAATGTCATGTCGTGAATTAGCATCAGTGCAAAGTTTTCCATTGGATTATGAGTTCTATGGAAACAATTCATCTGTATATCGACAAATTGGGAATGCAGTACCTCCTTTATTAGGATATGCGGTTGCTGAAGTATTTAATCAATACAAAGGAGAATAAGGAAATGTTTGATAAGAATTTTATTCCTGAAAAACCATTTTCAGACTTTAAATGGAAATGGGCATGTTTGCAATGCACTGAAGGATTAAATGATCCTGTTATTTTATTGGGTGTATTATTTAGGATGAGAAAACTCGAACGTTTGAATAAAGGAATCAAATATAGTTCTGATGAATTTGCAAAGGAGTTAGTTGAGCTATCTCAGGATACAGAAGAATCTGTTGGTGTAGATTTGGCAAGAAGAACTGGTGAGAGAAATTTAATTAGAAATTCAGGACAATATTGGCGAGCATTAAACTTAATTGCACCGGGAAGTCGCTCCGGTAAAATAGAATTAACAGATTTTGGACGGAAAGTCGCCGATAGGGAGATTTCTCAAACAGAATTTGCTGCAATTACAGTTCAGACATTTAGATTACCCAATCCACAAGTTCAGTCTCCAGAAGAATGTGAACTATGGCTAAAGCATGGATTGATAATATATCCATTGAAACTCATATTAGAGATTGCTTGTGAGTTGTTGAAACATGGGGAGGGATATCTTACGACTGAGGAATTGGTTAGAATTGTAATTCCTTTGTCAGGTTGCCATGCAGAATTAAAGGATTATGTCAATTTTATATTATGGTATAGGGATGGAACTGTTGATATATCGAAATGGCCCGATTGTACTCCCGGTGCTAATGATATCCGTATTGCTAGAGAATATTTTCTGTTTCTATCAAATTATGGATACATGGAAATGAAATCAAAGCATGATCGTATGAGTGAGCAATACTTTGTTTGTGATTATCTGACAGATGAAATCAAGCAAATTTTGAATGAACAAATCAAACATGAATCATTAATTGATGTATTAAATCGCATGAGATTAGAAAAATATGCAGATGAAGTGGAACGTAAAAGAGTACAAACAAACAGAGTATATCGTCCTAATCAAGCAGCTTTTAGAAAATCCGTTTTGCAAGCATGTGAACGGTGTATTATTACAAATGTGACAATGCCAGAAATTTTGGAAGCGGCCCACATCAAACCTTTTAAATATAAGGGAGAAGATACTGTTGCTAATGGATTTGCAATGAGGACGGATATCCATACATTATTTGATACAGGTCATTTGAGAATTTCTCCGGATGGTGTTATTGAATTATCATCAAGGGCAAGAATGGATTATGGTGCATCCATACCACCAAGAATTGTTATTCCAGATTTTACAAATCGTGATTTTCTGCGCTGGAGATACGAAAACTATAATGGAATATAATCAGAGAAATTATATGGGAATATGCTGTAAGGAGAAGATACGATGGATATAACAAAAGTAGAGGAAATCCTGGCATTACTTCACACAATTGCCGATAGTTCAATATCAAATACGATAGCCTTTATTTCAACGTTAGTTTCGGGTATTGCAGTATTAAGTAGTATATATTTTAGTCATAAAACGAGGGTTCAGTACATAGATAGTTTGAGTCCATTGCTTTCGTTTCATTTAACTGAGAAGACAGGACTACTGTATCTGACTGTTACAAATACGGGACAATCTGAAGCAATCGATTTAGAAATATCATTTGAGGAATTAAAGAATAATGGTGTGGAGAATAATTTTGTAATTGATGAAATATTTAAAAATGCAATGACATTATATCCTAATGAACAAATTTCTGGATATATATCAAGATCGGGTGCAAATATTGTAACTGCAATTGCGCCTATGATACGAGTTCATGTTTCATTTAGAAAAGGAAATACAAAAAAGAACGAACAGTATTCCAGATGGATTTGTTATTCTGGAAATATAGATGAAAATAATTCTCTCGAAAAAAATCTTGAAGATATTTCCAGAAAACTTAATGAAATTTCTTATTCAAACAATCGGATGGCAAATTATTTTGAAGGCAAATTTTTGCTTAAGACAGATGAAATAAATGCTTATCCTTATAGTAGTCTGTATCAAGATATGAAAGATGCAGTAAATAATGTTGAACGAAGCAGTGAAAAAAGATCTGGAAGAGATGAAACAGGAATATTACTACATAAATGATATAATGAGTAACTTCAAAGACATCAATTCTAAAGTGTTGGTGTCTTTTGTTTTCTTATCCTGAAAAATAGTGAAAGTAATGAAATAAAAAACACAAACAAATATGGCGCAAATCAAAGACGAGAACAAGATGACAGATAGAAAACATATTGAATGAAACAAATAAGTATGTTATAATCATTATGGACACAGAAAGGAGGCGAGCAAGGTGATTGATTTATCAAACTTTAAGACGTTTGACTTTAGCGAAGGTGTGCCATATATCTCAATTACGAATAATGGAATTACATTTAACAAATCTGTGATTATGAAGATGAAATATCCTGCATACGTAAAACTTCTAATCAATGAAGCTGAAAAGCAAATTGCTGTTCAGACTTGTGAAGAAGACGATGATAAATCGGTACAATTCTATAAAGAAAAATCGAATGGAGTTTTATCGGTTAGGTGGAATGCTAAAGATTTGATTAATACGATTGCACGATTGTGTGATTGGGATTTGAGGCAGACTTCATATCGAGTGAATGGGGTACTTGTTCCAGAACTCAACTTAATGCTATTCGATTTGAATGAAGCAGTCACAATGGTATAAGCTTGCCATACTTCTGATTCCAAAAAAAGAGCTCATTCGAGATTAGGGCCTCAAATGAACTCAATCGGAAACAGCAGAGACAAAGGATCGTCTACTAAATCCATACTTTCAACATATATTTTAGTATTTGTCTCTGCCGATTTCCATACTTTTCCCGATTCGTCTGGAAAAAATCTTTTGGAAAGGAGGCAGATTGCATGCAGAAATGTGATCAGAGTGAACTGGTTTTTACGCCATATATCACACTGAAAAATGGGCAGCGTTTGTATGCTCGTCAGTTTGGTAAGAAGGCATTTTGCTTTCCGCGTAAAGAATCTCAGGACAAAGATACCAAAAAAGACTAATTCATAACATTTTAATCAAGGGTGTTTGACGATCACATCCTTTCTTTTAAGAAAGAGAGGCTTAGCATGAATAAAAAAGTAAGTGGACAAAAGCTTGCATCAGATGCATCGGATATTATGAGATCAAAAGGTAGTTCCCAGATTCAAAAATCATTAGCTGCCAGTGTATTATCTCAGAGAAATTCCGGAAACATGACAGGAAAGGAAATGGAAACAAAGGCTTCTATGGTATTGAAGAGCAATAAATATTCAGATACAACAAAAAGCCTTGCAGCCAGCGTACTTTCTCAGTCGGACAAAAATAGGTAATACAATTGAATAGTGAGTAACCCAAAGGGCATCAACCGTAAAAAAGTTGGTGCCTTTTGTTTTGCTCATTAATGCTCAGAGAGGATGAAAAGAAAAACTGAATATGACCGGTGAGGTCAAATATGAGAGCCGATGCGATTGGACTTTTTTCAAAAAAAGTGACAAAGTGTCGGCTCTTATTTTTTGAGAAAATCCGATTTGAGGATTAAAAAAAACCGGGCAAGATGGAAATTCCGACAGATGGGACAGTGTCGGAAATTACATTTTGTCCGGCAGGTGTGCAGAGGGCGGAGCCCTTTGTGCAGGGAATGCAAAGGGGCGGCAGCTCCATGCTGGGGTTAAGGGGCAAAGCCCATTATCGGGTCAAGGGTGAAACGCCTTGCCCAGTGATTTGATGCCTGCGTCAAGTCGTACTGGGTATTATCTGGCGAATTGTGTTACCCAAAATCATTTTCGTGAATGACCGCCACATGAAAAAAGCTTGTGAAACACAAGAGGCAGATAATGGAAAGACCACAGAGAAGGGCAGAATGGGAAAAACAAAAATGAAAAAATGCAGAATGGATGAAAGGGGGAACCAGAAGAATGAGAGCCACAAGGCATAATGGCAGATCGGGGAAACATGGTGTTTATAATCCGAAGCACAATGATAGAAAATTCGATATTGCCAACAGTGAGCATATTGATGCGGAGAGGGAAAAGCAGAATATCTATTGGGACTGTTACCGGGGATATGTCCAGAACCCTTCGGATAAGACGCTTAGGAATTGGGATCCGGTCGAGCCGGAGGCAAGTTTTCATGATATTGAAAAGATGTATTATGAAGACCATTACAGCGGTTTTATAAAAGGGCAGAATGCCAGAAATGAGAAAAACCGCCACCCGGAAAGAAACCGGACTACGGAAGATCTGCTGAAAAATAAAATGACCTGTCCGGAAGAAACGATATTCCAGATCGGAAAGGAAGGGGAGCATATATCGGGAGAACAGCTTTTCCATATTGCAGATACTTTTATGAAAAGGTTCGAGGGGATGTTTGGAGACCATGTGCATATTTTGGATTTTGCACTCCACATGGATGAGACTACTCCACATATCCATGAACGTCATGTTTTTGACTGTGAGAATAAATATGGGGAACTGTGTCCGCAACAGGAAAAGGCATTGGAAGCACTTGGCATTCCTCTTCCTGATCCAGATAAGCCCAGAGGAAGAAACAACAACCGGAAGATGACTTTTGATCTGATCTGCAGGAATCTTCTGTTTGATGTTTGCAGGCAGTATGGGCTGGATATTGAGGAAGTGCCGGAATATGGCGGAAAGAAGTATCTGGAAAAGCAGGAGTTTATCATACAGGCACAAAAAGAAAAGATTGCCCGGCAGGAACAGATGATAAAGGAGCAGGAAGAAAAAATCATGGATAATGAAACCCTGATCGATGAAGTGTCGGAGATCGCTTATGACAAGGCGGTGGAAGTCGTTACGGAAAAAGTAAGGGCACAGACACAGGAAGAGGATATCAGGCTTCTGGATCAGCTTTGCAATAACATTGTCCAGAATCCAAATAATTCTGATAAAGCAAAAACAATTACCAAAAATGTGATTAAGATGGCGAAAGATAAATTACGGAATGCAGCAAATGCAGTTATTGAAAAAGTGCAGAAAACTCTTCAGGAGCCAGAGGTCAGGAAAGCGAATACGGAACAGATCAAAAAGAAGGCGAGGACGAGTGTTCTTGAAAAACTGGCTGCTAATAAAAAGCGGGTCGCAGAAGAAAATGCTGCCAGAAAGAAAACAAAAACGAAATATCATGACAGGGATTCCCTGTAAGGAGCATTTTGATTTATTCAGTTTTGGATAAAAGTCAGGATGCTCTTTTTTTGAACCCGGTCATATCTGAACGGGTTGGAAAGGAAGTGGATAAAAAATGAATGTGTTTGAAGAAGTAAAGCAGAATGTGACGGTCAGGCAGGCTGCGGAGCTTTATGGATTTAAGCCCAACAGGAGCGGATTGATCCGGTGCATCTTTCATAATGACAGTACACCGAGCATGAAAGTTGACCGCAGATATTACTGTTTTGGATGCGGGTGTACCGGAGATGTGATCGATTTTACCGCCCAGCTCTTCGGACTAAAATCCAGAGAAGCTGCTTTGAAGCTGGCAGATGATTTTGGTATTTCCTTTGGGAACAAGGCAAGGGATTCCCCCAAAATTGGGAAAAAGTCTCTGGTGAAAGAAAAAGGGAAGACATCAGAAACAGACTGGAAAATAGAATGTGCCAGATTTACAAAAGCATATCTGGATTATCGAACCCTGCTTCTGGAATGGAAAGAATGTTATGCACCCAAAACACCAGAGGAAGAATGGGATGGGCATTTTGTTACCGCATTGAGGGAGCTGAGTATCGTTGAATACTATCTGGATATTCTGCTCTTCGGTGATGAAGAGGATAAGAAACTAATCGTCAAGGAAAAAGGAAGGGAGGTGGAAAAGATTGAGCGAGAATGTAAAGGAGCAGGACGCTTTGCAGGTGATGGAGCAGATGGCGGATGTGGATGCCATAAGGGAGATCCGCTCCCATCTGGCTGTGACAAATCAGGGAACCGTCAAAGGAACAATGCAGAATTATATGATCGTGCTTCGGGAAGATCCGCTCCTGAAAGGGAGCCTGAGATTTAATCTTCTGAACCAGAGGATCGATATCGTCAGGAAACTCTGGTGGAATGATGGGATCATCTCTATGACAGATGCTGCCAGGGATTTCTTTTATCTGTATTTTGAACAGTTTTATAGTCTGGGAAATGAGAAAAACATGGATAAAGCCCTGAGGGCGGAAGCAAACAGCAAACAGTATCATCCAATCTGTGAATACCTGAACCGCTTAGAGTGGGATGGCACAGAACGTATCCGTTATGTATTGAAGCGGTATATGGGGGCAGATGATTCGGATATGGTCTATGAATGCCTGAAGCATTTTATGATGGAAGCACTGCTCCGTATTTTTCAGCCGGGGTGTAAGGCGGATGAGATGCTCTGCCTTGTAGGAACACAGGGGGCAGGAAAATCTACATTTTTTCGGTTTCTGGCTATTAAGGATGAGTGGTTTTCAGATGACTTGAGGGATTTGGGAGATAAAAAGATTTATGAAAAGCTCCGGGGTCACTGGATCATGGAAATGTCAGAGATGATTGCTGCGATCAGTGCAAAGAGCAATGAAGAGATCAAGTCCTTTTTGAGCCGGCAGAAAGACACATTTCGGAATTCCTATGGGAAATTTGAAGAGGACAGACCGAGACAATGTCTGTTTGCCGGGACAACCAATACAAAGCAGTTTCTTCCCTTTGACCGTACAGGAGCAAGACGTTTCCTTGTAATCGAGGTCGATTCCTCAAAGGCGGAAAAACATCTTCTTGATAATGAAGAAGAATCGAGGGCATACTTCGACCAGCTTTGGGCGGAAGCAATGGTCATCTTCAATTCCTGCAAGGACAAAAGCAGCCTTCTGAAACTTCCAAAAGAAATGGAGGGGCAGATCATTGAATACCGGAAACAGTTCATGCAGGAAGATACGATGGCAGGGCAGGTTCAGGGATGGCTGGATGGATATGCCGGGACTTATGTCTGCTCCAGACAGATCTGGAAAGAGGCGTTTAACCATTATGATGGCGAACCAAAGAAATATGAGACCAATGAGATATGCCAGATCATGGACACACAGATTATTGGCTGGAAAAGAGGCGGTTATCATCGTTTCTCAAAAGAAGGATTTGGTACACAGCGGTGCTGGATCAGAGAGGGAAAGGATGAAACAGAGACTGTCAACCAACCGGACCAAGATGGCTTTATAAAACTTACGGAAGGTGAGCAGATGAAGATACCTTTTGATTAGCCTGACAGGGAGAGGATGGTCAAAACAGCTGAATTTCCATTTTTTTAACTGTTTGTGTACTGGTTGTTGACATTTTTGTTGACTGGGAAAAGCCTTTAAATATCAGCTTTTTCAGCATATTTCTTAACTGTCAACAAAGATATTTAAAAAAGAAAATATTATTTAGAGTAGGGATGACTTTGATAAAGATATTATTTTATTAAAAGTTTCAAGTGCCTTGTTGACATTGACGGAGAGACAGGATTCCAGATCGAGATACCGCCCCGGATGGGAGAATAACTGTCCTCTCTCTGTCGGGCAAATGAACAGAATACTGGTAGGCAATTTGGCAGATCAGTCTGCCACCCTGCCCGCCGGTAAATCACAGAAAGGAGAAGCTTATGGGACAGGTTCTGAATCCGAAAACGGAAAACAATACATTTACAAAAAAGATTGGGCAGACAACTTATGTTGTCCGATTCCATTACAGTGAGAACGCAAGAGAGACGATGCAGGAGAAAATCAACCGGATGTTGGTGAATGAAGTTAACCGTTCGGACTTCATGGAAACAGAGGAAAAAATGGCTGAGTAACTTAATGGTTGTAACAGCAAAGAACGTTTTCATCAGTATTTTAGCTGTTTTACCCCTGATTTGACACGAAAAAGTGCCTTTTTTGATGAAAAAACTATTGACATTTTGTTTCAGGAAAGACAGCAAAAAGTATTTTGATATCCTGTGGAGCAAGACTTGCCCCATTTGATATCGCAGAACTACGTGAGATCATGTCTTACGATGAAATGGAACTGGATCAGATCGGGGACAGGAAAACAGCATTGTTTCTGATTATGTCCGATACGGATACCACATTTAATTTTGTGATCGCTATGTTGCAGTCTCAGCTTTTTAATCTGCTCTGTGACAAGGCAGATGATGTATATGGCGGAAGACTTCCGGTGCATGTGCGTGTCATCGCTGACGAGTTTGCCAATATCGGGCAGATTCCACAGTTTGACAAGCTGATCGCAACCATCCGAAGCAGGGAAATCTCTGCTTCTATTATTTTGCAGTCGCAGAGTCAGCTAAAAGCAATGTACAAGGATAGTGCAGATACCATTCTGGGCAACTGTGATACAACACTATTTCTTGGCGGCAAAGAGAAAACCACCTTAAAGGAAATGAGTGAGCTTCTGGGTAAGGAAACCATCGACCTGTATAACACTTCGGAAACAAGGAGCAATCAGAAGTCCTTTGGGTTGAATTACCAGAAAACAGGAAAACAGCTGATGACGGAGGACGAGATCGCTGTTATGGATGGCGGGAAATGCATCCTGCAGATCCGTGGTGCCAGACCATTCTTCTCAGATAAATATGATATCACGAAACACAAAAACTATCGGCTACTTGCAGATGAAAATGAGAAGAACCGGTACAAAGTAGAGAAAGAGTTAAATCCGCAGTACACACCGAAACCGGAAGAAGAGGTGGAAGTGATTCATGTAGACCTGTCGGAGTAACCTTGGGAATGAGCGAAAATAATGAGGAAAGGAATAACTGACAATGGGTGCGCCGGCTTTGTGCCGGCGTTTTTCATTCCCGTAAACACCTGAAATGAAGTCAGTTTTGGTGAATGTATATGGCATTTTTTAGCAGTGCAATTACAACTTTAAAAACTCTTGTAGTCGCAATCGGCGCAGGTCTTGGCGTGTGGGGTGTCGTAAACCTTCTGGAAGGATATGGAAATGACAATCCCGGTGCTAAGAGCCAGGGCATCAAACAGCTGATGGCTGGTGCCGGAATCATGCTGCTGGGAACTACCCTGATTCCACAGCTGGCAACATTGTTCTCTTAAGAGGAGTGGTAGATGAACACCATCATTGAGAGAATTACGGAAGCGATAAAGGATATCCTGATCGGGCTGATTAAATCCAGTCTGAACAACATGTTCTCGTATGTCAATGAGCAGGTGGGAACCATAGCCGGGCAGGTGGGGCAGACACCGCAGGGCTGGAATGCAGGGATTTTTAACCTGATCCAGAATCTTTCCCAGACGGTGATTGTCCCCATCGCAGGAATGATCATCACGTTCGTCCTGTGCTATGAGTTGATTACAATGGTAACACAGAAAAACAACTTCCATGAATTTGAAACTTACAACATTTTCCTTTGGATCTTTAAAGCGTATGTAGCCATTTATCTGGTAACAAATACGTTCAATATCACGATGGCGGTCTTTGATGTTGGCCAGCATATGGTCAACAGCGCCGCTGGAGTAATATCAGGGAGCACAGCTGTAGATGCATCGGAAGCAATCACAAGGATTGTGGATGCACTGGAAGATATGGAGCTGGGGGATCTGTTTTTGTTATCCATGGAAACGATGTTAATCAGTCTTACCATGCATATCCTGTCCATTATCATTACGGTAATTCTGTATGGCAGGATGATTGAGATTTACCTTTACACTTCCATAGCGCCAATTCCGTTTGCAACCATGACCAATAAGGAATGGGGCAATATCGGAAACAATTATCTGAAAGGCTTGTTCGCCCTGGCATTTCAGGGATTCTTCATGTTGGTCTGCGTAGGAATATACGCAATTCTGGTTAATGCAATGACCATATCCGAAGACCTTCATGCAGCAATGTTTTCAGTGGCGGCATATACCGTGATTCTTGCATTTTCATTATTCAAGACCGGGAGCCTTAGCAAATCAATACTCAATGCCCATTAGTGGTGAAGAAAGGAGAGCATACCATGGCGTATGTACCAGTACCAAAAGACCTTACCAGGGTCAAAACAAAAGTAGCTTTAAATTTGACAAAGCGGCAGCTGATTTTCTTTTCACTTGCCGCAGCTGTGGGGATTCCGTTTTATCTGTTCATGAGAAAACCGATTGGTTCCAGTATTGCAGCCATACTGATGGTTACAATCATGCTGCCGTTTTTCTTTATGGCAATGTATGAAAAAGACGGACTTCCCTTTGAAAAAGTGGTGGCAAATATCATTCGACAGAAATTTATCTGTCCGGCGGTTCGACCGTATAAGACGGAGAATTTTTATCAGGAGATTTCCACCCTTGTAAAGAAGGAGGGTGTGCCGGATGGCAAAAAAGACAAAGCAGGAAGTACAGCAGGAACGTCTTTCAATAGCGGAAAAAAGAAACCGTCAGGAAAGAAGAAGCAAAAACGACCGCAGAGAAACAAAAAAAGAAAAGATTAGGAAAAAACAGGAGAAAGAACGCAGGAAGCAGAAAAACGTTCCTACGTCTGCACAGCAGAGCATCCCATATCTTCGGATGCTGCAGGATGGCATCTGTCAGGTAACAAAGAATTTCTTTTCCAAGACCATCCAGTTTTATGACATCAACTATCAGCTCGCATTAAATGAGGACAAGACAACGATCTTTGAGAATTACTGTGATTTCTTAAATTACTTTGATTCTTCCATCAGTGTGCAGCTGTCCT
>OHDQ01000426.1_pt1 | contig 17696 bp, 16 predicted proteins | sample 1606421 | NCBI WGS metagenome assembly OHDQ01 (sample SAMEA3879589, study PRJEB24766) | human gut metagenome | biome: human-associated habitat; feature: feces | place: USA | collected 1985/1987
ACCATCTCTGCCGGCAGTCCAAGCTCTAATCCACATGCGCGAACCTCATCTTTAAACAGCTGTGCAAGCGGCTCTACCAGTTCAAACTGAAGATCTTCCGGAAGACCGCCTACATTGTGATGGGATTTCACGCATTTTGCAGTTTTTGTTCCGCTCTCAATGATATCCGGGTAGATTGTTCCCTGTCCAAGGAAGTCAATTCCCTCCAGCTTTCTTGCCTCTTCTTCAAATACGCGGATAAATTCACCGCCGATGATTTTTCTTTTTTCCTCAGGATCTGCAACGTTCTCAAGCTTTCCAAGGAATCTTTCTGTAGCGTCTACATAAATCAGATTTGCATGAAGCTGATCACGGAACACCTGAACAACGCTCTCAGATTCGTTTTTACGCATCAGACCATGATTTACATGTACGCAAGTCAGCTGCTTGCCAATTGCCTTAATCAAAAGAGCTGCCACAACAGAACTATCTACACCGCCGGATAACGCTAAAAGAACTTTCTTATCTCCTACTTGCTGGCGAACCAGTTCAATCTGGTCTGCAATAAAATTCTTCATATTCCAGTTTGCTTCCGCATGGCATGTATCAAATACAAACTTCTTCAAAAGTTCCATCGTCTCTTCTTCACATGTTGGGAATGCCTCTAACTTTGTCTCACAGAGCGCTTTCTCATGAGCTACTGCCATAACCGGATATCCAGCTTCATAAATCTCAGCGTTAACATCAATTTCCTCCCCATCAACGATATGATTTGGACCGCCATAAATAATAATACCTTTCACATTCGGCAGTTTTTTCAATTCTTCTGCTGTAATATCATGAGGATAAATCTCACTGTACACTCCGATATCCCGGATTGCTCTTGCCAGTTTCGTGTTTTCCGTACTTCCCAGATCCAGAATTACGATCATATCCTGTTTCATTTTCTTTCTCCTTGTCTTCTATAGATTTGTCCGGTTGCCCGGATACGACCTCAACATCTTTTGATTCTTCTATCATAACTTATTTTCAGCAATTATACCAGTACTATTTTTCCTCAATTCCATAACTCTTGACTTTTCTTTTCCTCCGGTTTACCATGACATCAGATAAATTTTTAGGAGGTACCCCTATGCACTCAGATCTTATCATCCGCCCGGTTACAGAAAATGATGCTCCCCGTCTTTTGGAAATTTTCGGCCCCTATGTGGAGCATACCGCCGTTTCCTTCGACTGGGAAGTTCCCTCACCAGAAGCTTTCATAGAAAAGATACACCGCATCACCCTTCTTCATCCCTGGCTTGCAGCCGTGAAAGATGGAATCGTGATTGGATATGCCTACGCTTCCCCTTTTAAAGTTCAGGCAGCCTACTGCTGGTCTGTAGAAACCAGTATTTATCTGGACCCTCAGTATCAGCATCAAGGTGTGGGGCGAATCCTCTATACACATCTGGAGGATATTCTTCGCCGTCAGAACATAGTCAATGCCTGCGCCTGTATCGCCTATCCTCACCCTGTCAGCATCGCTTTTCACAAATCCATGGGCTATGAAGAATGTGGACATTTTCACTGCTCCGGCTATAAATTAGGGCAATGGCAGGATATGATCTGGATGGAAAAAGCGCTCATGCCCCATCCAAAAGAGCCGCAGCCCTTCATTCCCTATTCACAGCTTTCCAACTGTTTTTCCAATTCCTGAATTTTTTCCTGATTTTCCTGCAGAAGTTCTTCATAAGACTTCTGCAGTTCCTGCATCTCTTCCACCGACCGCATCCATTCCCCCGTCAGCTTCTGAAATCGCCAAAATGCCAAAAATACCAGTAAAAATAAAATGGTGAGCCCTGCGATTCCCAATAATCTCCTTTTATTTCTCCCGTCTCTCTTCTTCATCGCTGCCACCTCTTCCTATCAGCGGTTTTTCAAAGGCATCCCGCGGGGTTCCATCTTCCACAAATATAATTCCGCGGGGCTTAAATCCCATCTTTCTGATCCAGGACTGCATCTTTTCATTATCTCTGTGGGTGTCGATCCGCATCGCCCGCATCTTCTGCAGACGGCAAATTTTTTCCATGTGATCATACAAAATTCCAGCCAGCCCACGCCTTTTTCCCTGCTCTGCCACCGCCAGACGATGAATCGTTCCATAAGGCTCCCCGGCATTCCAGCTGCCTTCAACGATTTTCTGGTAATTGGGTTCTTTCCCCATACAAAGGCTTCCTGTTGCCAGAATCTTCCCCTGTTCCAGAAGTACATAACAATTTTCCTGTTCAATATCTCTTCTGAGTACATCTTCTCCCGGATAGCCCTCTCCCCACTGTTCAAATCCATCTCGCTTCATAGCTGCCTGTGCCTGACGGATAATTTCCATAATTGCCGGCAAATCTGTCCGTTTTGCTTTCCGAATCTCATACTCTGGCTCCAGTACAAACTGTTCCAAAGCCCACGCCACGCCGTCCTCCTCATTGGAACGGGTCACAAAGTCTGCCAGCGCTCTGGTTTTTTCATCTCCATTAGCCATGACCACGGAAAATCCGACCTTTTTTAACATATCCCAGTCATTTTCCGCATCGCCGCATGCCATAATCTCTTCCCTTTCAATGCCGAGAATTTTTCCCAGCTCCAGCAGACCGTTTCCCTTTCCTGCCCTGGAAGAATTCATCTCCACATTAAAGGTGGTAGCGCAGCTAATGTCTAACTGAGGAAATTCTTCCTGAAGTTCTTTCATTTTTTTGTTTCGCTCTTCAGTATCTTCAAATACCATATGAATCTTTTCCAGCCCAATCTGTTCCTGTTCTATCTGTTTTAGCAAATTTTTTCGGAAAATACGGGAACGATGCATATATTCAATCAAAGCAGGGCTCATATCCTTATGGTACAAAAATCGGTATTCTCCCTCTTCCACATACACCTTTCCATCAATGTATACTTCCCACGCACAATGCTCCCAGGTCTGCATCCGGCGAATTACTTTCAGCGAAGTTTCCCACGGAATCAGTTGTTCATAGATTACCCTGCCGGAAGAAAGTTCTACAATCCGTGCTCCATTAGCCGTCAGGGCATATCGGATTCCCGGAACTTTCAGCAGTTCTGACGGCAGCCCCGACTGAGGACGCCCGGTAGCCGCCAGAACAGTCACACCCTGCTCAATAGCTTTTGTGAGAATTTTTTTCGTATGATCAGTGATTATCTTTTCATTATTAAAAAGCGTTCCGTCCAGATCCATACCCACCATGCGAATTTTTCTTTTCTGTCTGTTCATCCGTTTTCTCCTCGTTCTGCCTTATAGTAAAAATGCACATCTGTGATAACCGGAAAATTCCGCCAATAATTTCCAGGCATCTTTTGCCATCGTCAGCACCACTTCCATCTCCCAATCAGATTCCGTACAGATTCCTGTTTCTCCATGAAAAGCCAGATGTGCATCTGTAATCTCTTCCATTTCTGCCTGTTTCAATATCTTTCGCAATAATTCCAGCGGACTGTCCCATTCTTGGGACAGCTTTTCCGAATGATACGCCAGAAAATCCCGTTCCAGAAGATAGTCCTGCTGCCCCTTACGAGTCACAAAACTCAGCGCTGCAGGCTGAAAATAGGGCTGCGCTCTGCGAAAAATTTCCTGTCTTCTCTGATAATATTCACCTGCTCTTTCATTTCGCGGACACCAGCCTGCCAGCACCGCAAGAATCAGGTGCGCCGTCTCGATCTGCTCTTGACCATTTTTTCCTGCATCTTCCGTGATATTTACCTGAGTTTTTTTCTCATCTGATGCCTCTATTTTTTCTTCCAAAGGCTCTGCTTCTTCATATCCATTCATTAACATTCTAGATATCCCGGAAAATGTTTTCCAGGCGCAAAGGATTTCCTGATCCAGCGAATGTTGAATCTGCCGGATTTTTTTATGAAAAGTCTCGTATTCTTTTTGTTTCTCCCACGTAAAATAGGGGAGTTTCATTTTCCCCAATTCTCCCGCCCGAATCGGGCGTTTTCTGGTATCCCCTGCTTTTCGATGCGTATATAGTTTTTCTCTGATTCCCGGCAAACTGAGATAAGCATACAAAACTTCCGGCAGCAGCTGGTTTTCCCTTGTTCGGATACATAAAATACTTCGATCGATATAGCGGGGTGTTTTCTGATCGCGAACCAGGATCATCTTTCCATTTCTCAGAAGGATATCTCCCTCCTGCACCTGATCCGCCTCCGGCGCTTTCTCTCCAAAGGAATCCTGCACCCCGGTTTTCTTTCCTTCTCTCTCTGTCAGATATGGCTTTTCAAATTCTCCGCTGTCAATCCCTGGCTGCTCCGCTCCCAGTTCCTCCCGCCTTTTGCTGCCTCCAAATACTGGTTCTCTTAAGAACTCTCTTACCGTAAGCTTTTCATGATACAGAATCTCATCACAGAACATTTTCTGAAAGAGCACGCTGTCATAACGTGAGATTTTTTCTCTTATTTTTTCTTTCTTTTTTGCATACTCTTCAAATTTCTGAAGTTTCTGTACAATTTCCTGCTGTTCCTCCAGACGGTCGGGAACCATAATACGGTACTGCCCCAGTGTTTTTCTGCTGATCAGCGCCATGGTGGTCTGATTGGATAATTTACAGATTTCCCGGGCATGATAGCGAAGGCAATAATAACCAAACAGCGGTAATACTTTTGTCTCATCAAAGATCAGGGATACGATCTGCTGATTCGTGGCAAGCTCTCTTGCGGCAATCCCAACCTTTCCCACCGTTCCCACAATGGAAAAAAGCACGCTGTTTTCCGGTACCAAATTTACCTTTTCCCGACCCTTTTCCGACAAATACTCTGCCGTATGGGTAATAAAACCCTGATTCAGATTCTCAATTTTTACCCAGGGTGTTCCCTGAGAAGCGTAGTATTCTTTCTGCTCCCGCTCCGGCGTCCGCCCGGACACCAGACGGGCTACTTCCTCTAAACTGTAGCTATTCCATCTCTTATCCATAATTTTTCGTCATCTCAATCAGTTCCTGAATACTGTTCATAGTTTCTTTTTCCAAGCTGGCAAGCTGTTCCAGAAGCTCCAGCGGTGATTCCAGAACCTCTTCTCCCTCTTCCTTCCACGGTTTATATCTTCCCGCCGTCAAGTTATAGTCATTTTTCCGGATGGTTTCACCGTCTGCAAACCAAAAACTGCCATGATTCCACTCCTCCGGCACCGGATTTTCCCACTGATTCTTGCAACTGCTCCGGGCAAGCTGCGTCTCCCATTCTTTTTCGAGATTTTTTCTCTCCTTCCAGCTTTCCAAAAGCGAAGGAATCTCATTTGTTTCTATAACTTCCCGCCTTCTGTCCAGCGAATATCCCAGATGATGCAGCTCGAATTTGAACAATGTCCCCTCATTTACCACCACGATTGCCATCCCCTGCTGTTTCAAATGTTCCATGATCATCTGCAGGTACTGAAGTTGAATCTTTCTGGTAGACACTGAAAAACGATCCTGATTTTCGCTTTCCAGTTCCCCTACTGGCGGATTGGAAATAATCAAGTCATACTTTCCTTTTTCTGCTTCCAGAGGATTTTCTCTGCAAACGCCTCCAATACCGAAACCATAAAAAAATGGAAGCATCTGCGCCAGCAGACACAGATCTTTTTCCTGCTCGGAGCCTTCCATCTTCCATTCCGGGTGTGCACGATGGGAAGCAGCCAGAAAAGCTCCCGTCCGACAGGAGGGATTCCAGACATTTTCCCTTTTTTTCTCCCCGCTCAGAGCGATCACCATCTCGATCAGCGGATCTGGCATCAAAAACAATCCGCTGTTTCCCAGACCGTAAATCTGTCGTATCATTTCTTCCAGAGCAGCCCCGAAAATAACCGGCATCCCCTGGCTCCAATCTGCCTGTTCCGCAATCTCATCGATGAATTTACATAATTCTTCAGACCATTCTCCCCTCTCACTGGTTCGGGCTTTTTCCATAAAATGCCCTTCCTCCACGATAGAAGAACAATACTGCACCTGATACTCCAGCTGCCAAACTCTCTGCTGAAGTTCCATCACCTCATCGCCCCGGCTCCACTCCATAGGAAAACCGGCATAAGGAAAATAAGGCTGCAAGCTTTCCCTTTTTTGTGATTCTACAAATAAACGCACATAAAACAGAGAACCCGTCCACAGCGCCAAACGCAAGGGTTTTCTCTCCTGCTCCATCTGAAACTTTTTCAAAAGCTTTCCGATTCTATCCTGTAATCCCCCTCTGGGGTCTTTTCTCTCATTCATGTTCTTTCTTCCTGTTCTCAAAGTAAATAAAACGGTCAATCGCCTCCAGAATATCTTGAAATTCCTCTCTGGGCGCCAGCTCCACATACTGCCTCAGGATCTCCTGTTCCCGGCTCTTATATCTTCCATAAAAAATATCAAACAGATTATGCCCTCTCAGGTAAATCTTAATTTCTTCCATATGTTCTTTCACATCTTCCACCGTCTCCAGATCTTTTCCCAAAACTGCCCGAAGATGCTTTCCACTTCTGATCCTGTACAGATATTCCTTCCATTTTTCCAGAAAAATCGTATAAAATTCTTCTTCCGAAGACAGGACTCCCACTTTTACCATCCAGACAGGATTCAAAAAATAATTCTCAAAAGAATAATATTTTAAAACCAACACATTTCTCGGGGTTATCCTGGGTAAAGTATCTACATCTTCCTTCTTCCGCTCCTCATAATAACGGTAAAGCTGATGACGCAGCTCCTTCGCATCTTTTCCATCCCCGTCCCGGATCATCAGAAAACGATCCTTCAGATAAATCTGATTGATGTATTTTAAATTCGCATACGTTTTAATATTGGTACAACTATTAGTGGTAATGATCGCTACCCGGGATAGATGCCCCTGAGAATCATACGTCTCACCATAATACTTTTGAAGGAGCAAAGGCAGACGGCTCTTATCCTGCTTTCCCTCTACAATAAACACAAAATCTACATTCATAAGGTCTGACGCCGTATAGCCCAGATCATCCAGAATCCGACTGATATCCGTTCTCTCCATAATGCGGGAACAGCCCTCCGAATCCAACACCATCTGGCGAATCTGCCGGGTATTAAAATCAGACAGCAGATTGGCAGAATGAGTGGTAAACATCACCTGATTTTTTCTGGACAGACGATATAAAATCTCCCCCGCCACCTTCTGCATCTGAGGATGCAGAAAAATCTCCGGTTCTTCCACTAAAATAATGCCCGGATTCCTGCTGTTTCCCTCCGCATACGTTTCCAGCAGCGAAAGCATATATACGCTGCGCATTCCTTTTGCCATCCGACTGACCGGGCGGGTAAGGTTCTGTCCTTCATTATACGTCTCTGCAGTCACCGACAACATCTGTTCCACATTTCGGTTCATAGAATAACGAATTTCTTCCTGACCTCCGTTCCTGCGGAAATTTCTGTTCATTTTCTTTGAAAAATCATCCAGGTTCAGCTGATATAATTTGTAATCCAACAATCTTGATGCCTCAAAAGCATTCAGCTCGGCGGCAGATTTCTGATTGATCAGCCCGATACATTCAAAACAATGGGTACAGGTTTTTGCCCGGTCAAACATACAGCAGTCAGAACGCATCTGCTTCAGCAGCTCATCCTCCTGCAAAAGCAGAAGGTTTTCCTGCAGAAAATCCAGCTTTCTCTGGGCGTCTATATAATAAACTCTTGGAAAAAGCTTTGGAATGCTGATATTGTTTTTCTGATAACCGTCACTGTACCGGATTCTTCCCTGCCTGTTTGCCACAAACTCAAAGGTCAGAATCCCATCCTGATAGGAGGGCAGCTTCCGGCAAAAATCCTGATACCAGGAAGCGTAATTCCGGTAGGGACTGATCATACGCTTTTTCTGCAGTCTTGTAAGATCTTCCTGGGTAATCCTCAGTTTTACCATAATTTCTATATTGGGGTAATCTTCCAGAAAATCCTCCTGCTGAATCTGATAATCGCCACTGACTGCTCTGACAGCATCCAGCACTGCTGTTTTTCCCGTGTTATTCTGGCCTACCAAGATCAAAGCATTCTCAATGTCGGCAATATGGAGATTTTTAATGGATTTAAAGTTGCGGATTCTAAGATCAGTGATCTGCATAGTGTGCGCCTCCCTCCGGATCAGATATCATATCTGCTTGCAAAACTAAATGTTTCTTATATAGATTAGCAACAGTCTTAATCTCCTGTGCAACCTTCTCTCTGTTCTGTTGTTTTCCCATCTGAATTTTCCAATCATATCATACTTGTAGTATAAACTTGACAGAGAGTTAAGAAAAAATCCGGAAACATTTTATACGTTTCCGGATCCAGTAATTCTTTATTTAAGCATCTCTCACATATCCTCATACTGCATCAAATATTTACAGATTTTCTGCAGATCCTCTTCTTCGCTTGCAATGATCTCCAAATGAAGTTCTTCACTTTTAGAGAATAATTGTGTCATTGATATATACTGGCACAGCTTTGATTTCAGATTCAGACGATCGCCTTCCCCGGTCAAAAGCTCTACATGGCCTTTACAGCTGTCCACAATCTTAAAAAATTCCTGTGCATTTGTAATTCCATTAATTTTCATAGAATCTCCTTTACAGTGTATAATAATCTGTTTCCTGATATATCCCCTGAATTCTTTCTCCCAGGTTTTCAGATAATGCCTTTTTCAAACCTTCAGCATCTTTATTTTTTAAGAAATCAATATAGCTCTGATGTTCTGCAATCATTTTTTTTACGCCTGTAGTATTTTTAATTACATCTCGACCATATATCAGCTTAAAAAATGACAGTGTATCCCATAAGGATTCTATCACTCCACAAACTCTGTCCATTCCGCATGTGGAATAAATAGCAAAATGGAATTTTCTGTTTTGAAGATACAGTTTTTTGGCATCTAATTCCTTTTCTTCCACAATCCGGATATATTCCTCCTGAATATTTTCCAGTTCATCGATCTGCGCTTTCGTAATCTTCCTGCATGCTTCACCAGCTGCAAGTGGTTCCAGTAACTGTCTCATTAAATAAATCTGCAGTATATCCTCCTGCTGCAGTGAAACAAGTCTCATTCCAACATAAGGAACAGATTCTGCCAGTCCCATTTTTTCCAGGCTTTTCAGCGCTTCTCTGATCGGCATACGACTGACGCCAAGCTGACGTGCAAGCTCCTCTGTGTTCAGCTTTTCCCCCATCTTCAGCGTCCCATCCATAATCCAATCCATCAGCTTATTCAGCACCTGAATTGGTAAAGTATCTCTCTGCAGCATCACAGAATCATCCTGATTCATCGTCACTCGATTACTCATATATCGCATACTCTCTTATCTTTCATATTTACAGACCGAGCTTCTCCACAATTTTATCCAGAATAGCTACCTGTGCTGTCTCTTCTACTAATTCTGCTGTATGTTCTGCTGTAAGAGGATCTTTTCCCATCGCAACTACGCCATGATCTGCAAGAAGAAATGCCTGAATGTTTGGAGTTTTTTCAAACATTTTTTCCACCATAGGCACATCCTGCGGACGTACCATTGCAGCATGTACATCCAATGTAGGAAATCCCTCCGGATTTTTCAGTCTTGAATGCCATGTTACAAGCGGAAGATCCCTCTTGGAAGAAGACCATCCGATTGCATACGGAGAGTGTACATGTACAACTGCCTGGACATCTGGACGAAGTTTATAAATATAACCATGCAGCAATGCCTCTCTGGTTGGTTTCCCTGTCCCTTCTATCAGATTCCCCTCAAAATCTGTAATCAGAAATCCTTCTGGACTACAGTCTCCCAGGGATCCTCCGCTTGCTTTTACAAGCATTGTTTCTGTTCCTGGTATTCTGGCACTTACATTTCCGCCACTGCCAGTCTGTATTCCTCTATTATAAGCCCTTTTGCTTGCAATAACAAGTTTTTCTGCTATTTCATATGCTCTCTGATCCATGATTACATCCTCCTGTTTATTCTTCTCCAAAATCTTTTGGAAGTTTCCCCTGATTTTTCATCTCTTCCACAATATAATGAGCTGCTTTGATTCCAAACTCCGGAGTATCCAGATTATGAGGAATCACGATCACTTCTACATTATCATTTACATTGTTTATGATTGTCTGGATCAAAATGGAATCACTTTCCGGCTCATATAATTCCTGACCTTCCAAAGTGTTATGTCTCATTCCCTTTGTAGGAATCAGTAATTTTACCGGATATGTGACCTTACTCAGTCGTTCTGCAAGAATCTTTCCTAATGCTTTCGCTTCCTCCGGAAGAATCTTTATATGTGCTGTATTTGCATTATGGAGCATATATTTTCTTTCATCCATTCTGTCCGGAAGTTCGTTTGTACTGAAATCTACGAAATCAAGACCTCCCAGACTGATTACAAGAGGAATCTTCTTTTCCACAGATTCAACCAGACGGGTTTTTGCTTTTGGTCCATATGAGAATCCACCGCCAAAATATTCTGAAGTAAGTTCATGGAGGGTCAGATCAAGAATTCCATCCACCAGCCCATTTGCTGCCATATCCTCCATGGTTGCTCCACCAACACCAGTTGCATGAAAACCGATTACTTCAAGCCCCATTTTTTCAAGTTCTTCAACTGCTGCAACTGCTCCCGTATTTGTAACTCCCATAAGAGTCACAGCTACCACTGGCTTTTCTCCTTTTTTCAGAACCTGCCCTGCACATTTTACCATGCCCACACAGCAGGCACATGCATTGGAAATAACCTGTCGGGTTACAATATTAAGACCTGTAAAATCACAGATTGCCGGCATAACAGTAATATCCTTATCCCCAACTACCAGATCAAATTTTCTGGTTCCGCTTGCAACAGTTGTTGCCATTACCTTAGGAAAGCCTACGGGCAGCTTTTGCATTGCATTTGCTGCCATAACAGTATTCTGAAGACCTCCTACAGAAATAATCCCGTCTATTTTTCCTTCTTCATACAGCTTAACTACATAAGAGGCAACTGCTTCCTTCATAAAATCAATTTTCTCGCCCTTTGACTTCGGTTCCATCTCCTGCCATGGAGTTCCATAGCTTTCTGCGATCTCTTCTCTTGAAATATCATAATTATAAGAAGGTGCCGGTCCGGTTGCCGTATTAATCACCAGTGCCTTTAATCCCTCATTTTTAATGAAATCACTGATAAATTTCGCTTCTTTATATTTCGTATCACAGCTTTCTATTACCGCTATCGTTTTCATATTTTCACCAATTCTCTTTCTATACAGATATTGTGAAGATCATCCTTTTTTGGGCAACCTCCACAATATCTTACTACAGTTCCTTATTCATATTTTCAATTAATTCTGGCTGAAATATTTTGATTCTGCTTTTTTTGCTGCCTTTTTGGCATCTTTATCAATAATTGCTTTCTTATATTCGTCAAATACAAAGTCTGTATCTTTCTTTCCGATTACCGGAATCTTATTTTCATGAGAATCTTCATACTTTTCTACTGCTGCAGACAGGATTACATCATGTGCAAGCAGAAGATGCTTATGAGGATCTACTCCTGCTTCTTTACAACGGCGAACGGTATCTCGCACTGTTTTCCATGCTGCAACAATATCTACATAACGTCCAGGAGGACAGATATCGTAATGGAGTTCATCCTGCATTTCCTGCGGTGCGTCAATGTTGCCCATTACAAATACAGAATCTCCAACACAGAAGTAAGGTCCTTCCTCTGTTTCAACTACAACCGTCATATGTCCCGGACAATGTCCAAATGACTCATATACACTGACACCTGGTGCAATCTCAACTTCACCTTTCACCGTTTCAAATCTTTCATACACACCCGGCTGGTCATATGGAGCGATAAACTGATCACCGCATGTTACATCTCCATCTTTTGCAATAATAGGACGGCAGTAGGATTTGTAATGAAGCGGTACCGGATTATGTGCATAATCCCATTCTACTTCATTGCAGATAAACCGGGCTTTTGTAAATTTCTCCAGATAGAAGATATGGTCCCAATGAAGATGTGTAAATAATACAATATCTACATCTTCCGGCTTATATCCTACCTGCGCCAGACGGGATTCAATATCATCAATGCCTGGTCTCTGAAGAGAAGGGCCGTGATGATATTTATCTGCATGCTCTGTCCATGACATTCCTGTGTCTACCAGAATCAGCTGATCTCCTCCTTCAATCAGGAAAGTCATATCCGGAAGCTGATCAGATTCATTTGTGATGCCCATTTTCTCTACATATTTTTTGCAGGAAAAATGATACCAGTACTCCAGTGGTTTTGTTGGGATATAGCCTGAATTAAGTGGTCTGATTGTTAATGTCATAATAAATTCCTCTCTTTCTTAGATAAATTATCTTATTTAATTGTTCAATTGTATTACTTCTCCATATTTGTCTGTGTTTCACGTTCCTTTACGGCTTCATCTGAATAAATACCGAGCTTTTTCTTTCTCATGTGTTTATCACACAGAGATGTAATCACCGGAGCTGTAAATGCCGTTACAATCGCTGCAACAGCAAGCTGTGCTGTGGCTGTGCTTGCAGCTGCCTGCCAGGTTGGATCTACTTCTGCCAGAGAAGCCGGAACACTTGTTGCATTGGCTGCTGTAGTTCCAATCGCTGCTCCCATCGCATTTCTTTTTTTCTTAGGCAATGTCAGCTGGAACACAAAGTAGAAAACAAAAGCAGACAATGCGGAAATAACTGCAAGAACAACTCCTCCAATTCCTCCGGCTGCAATGCTCTTCAAGCTCATTCCTGCTCCAATAGGAATCATCATAAAAAATGTAATGATTGGCATTGCATCAGCCGCAACCCTTCGGAAAGTAGTATCCAGATTTCCCCAGATGATACCAATAATAAGCGGGATCAGGGTTGCAATAAAGGATTCTATAGGAATGGATGCCATACCGGCTGTTCCCATTGCGATCATGGTAAAAAACGGACCGTCATTTAATGACAGGATAGAAATTGCACCTGCATCCGTCTCATCACCATACTGCTGTGCAAGACCTAAATATAAGCCTCCTGCCGAGTTTGTGATACCGGCGATCATTGCCATAGATGTGATTCCAAAAAATCCGGCTTCTCCACAGAACCAGGAAACCAGAAGACCAAGTGCAACACCCAGTACAAATTTCATAAGTGTCAGTGTACAGCCCTTGTATAATGGCATTCCTATCTTCTTAATATCAATGGATGCTCCATTCAGTAAAAGAAACATTCCCAAAAGACAGGCCGTTCCGCTCTTAAACATTCCGGATGTAAAGCCTCCGATTCCCAGCACATTCGGTATGAATGTGTTTGCAAGAACTCCGATCAGCATTGGCACAATAATCAATCCGCCAGGCACTTTCTGCATCATCCTGAAAAAACTCTTCTCTTCCTTCATCCTTTTTACCTCCTTTTCTTTTTTTGGATATCGGATATTGGATACGATTTATTGTGTCTTTATATTACATCCTAAATAGTTATTTGTCAATCTGACGATATATATAATTTTCAACTTATATTTTTGTAAATTTTTACTAAATATTATTCTGTTTGTATGTATGGATAGAGTGCCGTATCAATTTGTCAAAAGCATCTGCATCCCAGGCTGCTCTTCCCACAAACAGACCGTCAATTGCCGGCTGAAGAATCAGCTGATCTGCATTCTCAGGATTGACACTGCCACCATAAAGTACAGGAATCTGTTCTGCATTGTCTCCAAAAATTTCCCTTAATGCCTTTTTTATTTCCATATGCATCTTCTGTGCATATTCGGCAGTTGCAGGAATTCCATTCACTCCAATGGACCATACTGGCTCATATGCCACCCATATATTTTTGCATTCTTCAGGATCTATCTCATAAAAACCGATTTTCAGCTGTTGGCGCAAAATCTCCCCACTGATCCCGTATTTTTTTTCTTCTGCTGTTTCACCAATACATAACAGAGGACGGATGCCATGCTTCAGGGCAGATTTTACTTTTCTGTTCTCTTCTGCATCACTTTCCCCAAACACATGACGTCTTTCGGAATGACCGATCATAACCAGTTTTATCCCCAGCTCCTTCAACATACAGGGCGAGATTTCTCCGGTAAACTGCCCCTGATCCTCCCAGCACATATTCTGAGCCCCAAGGTTTATCATCTGAGAATCACAGCAGGATACTGCTGCCGGTAAGGAAGTATAGGAGGGAATAATAAAAAGCTCCATTTCCTCTCTGTTGATATTTTTTGTATTTTCTTCCAGTTTCTTCAGATATTTTTCTGTTTCCTGTATCCCTTTATACATTTTAAGATTGCTTCCAAAATACAGTTTTTTCATAATTTTTCCCTCGCCGTTAACGGTTATTATCATATTCTACAAATGCATCCACTTTAGGCTGAGAAGGGCAGCCCGGTACAAAATCATTTGTAAAAAATGCATCCACCAGCATTTCTCTTACCTTATTTCCCGTAGTAAAAGCTCCCATACACATAATATTGGCATCATTACTCAGTCTCGCCCTTGTTGCAGAATATACATCGGATACCAGCGCCGCATATGCACCTTTTACCTTATTTGCAGCAATCGATACCCCCAGACCTGTTCCACAGAGCAAAACCCCTCTGTCAAATTCACCGGAAGCCACATTTTCTGCAACTTTAATAGCCGTGTGTGCATAAACAGGATCTTCGCTTCCAAAATCTGTAACCTCTCCATAGCCTTTCTTTTTAATATACTGAATCAGCTCTTTCTTTTCTTCCTCTGCGTTTGGATCACAGCCAATTGCAATTTTCATAATTTTTTCCTCCTTTTTCGGATATTGGATATTGGATACGATTTATATTTTTATAATAACACCACAACAAATACTTGTCAATGCATATTTATTTTTAAACGATCTTTGGAATATCTACAGGAATATTTTTTTAGTATTTTGTCACCGACTGCTTTATATAAAAAAACACCACCATACAGAAAACTATACGGTAGTGTTTTCTAATCAGAAGGATTCTCCTTCCAATCAGCAGCTTTCATATTCTCTTTTACTCCTCAGTATTACGGAGCCGTTCCACAATACTTTCTTTTTTCATCCGGTTATAAGCCAGATAAGGCACCAGAGCTGCCAGAACAAGAAACAGCGGAAGCATGATCACAAATGCCAGGAAATTCGGACGATAAGCAAAAAACATGATCACGTTATTCAGAGCCAAAAGAATTATTCTGGAAAGAGCAGTGCCCAGAGCCACGCTGATGATTCCTGAGATCAGAACATAATACAGGCTTTCCTCCAAAATCATCCGCTTCAACTGCTGCTCGGTCATTCCTATGCTGCACAAAACTGCAAATTCATGCTTTCTGGCAAGAATTCCGGTAATAATAGAATTAATAAAATTCAAAATACCAATAAAGGCGATCACGGCGCTGAGTGCAATACCTATCATACGGATTGAGCCGATCATGGTCTGGAATCCCTCTTCCAGACTGCTCTTTGTCAAATATCCCATATTTTTATTTACATTCTCTGAATAATCCTTAACTGCCTGTGTAAACTGTTCCAGATATTCCTTTTCTACCTCATAAGAAATACCGAAGCACCAGCTATCAAGGCTGTTCTGTACATCCTGCTTTGGAAGCACCACCTGTACACCATTGACCGGATAAGACTGATCTGTCATGCTTGCCGGAATTTCCACGATTGCCATTACCTCATATTCTGTTTCCTTCAGGTTTTCCCAGTACCCACCTGTGGAATTTCCATTTTCATCCTTTGTTTCTATAAAATCTGAATCCTCTGAGGCCTCAAGAACTTTCAGTTTTTCTCCTGGTTCATACACAGAAGCGCCGGCTGTATAATCTCCTATAATATCAGTGAGAAGAACGTAACCTCCCTGGGCAAATTTCTGCAGATCCAGTTCTCCCTTCAGTACCTTCAACTTTGGCAGTACAGCTTCATCATAGGCATAGATCCTTGTATCAAGCTGCTGTTTTTCTTTTGCATTATGAATAACCTCCATACCCCATTCATCCTGACGAAGCTTTCCTTCCTCCTGATATTTCCGATAACGGTTCAGGGCTTTCTCATCCATAAAAATATCTGCGATTCCATAGACCTGCCATAATTCATTTTTGGAAATCACTCCCGGCTGTGAATCTGCCAGCTTTACATAGTCTTTGTCCAATTCATAATCACCAACTCTTACTGCCCCGTTTCCCACAATATTCGTTGATGCCAGCAGAACATCTCCCAGAAGCCTTTGTTCCAGATAGGCATCCACACGAAAGCTTCCCACCCCTGTGAGAACCATACAGAGAAGTATCGTGCTCATGGATAGAGAAACCAGAACCAAAGCTGTCTTTTTTCTGCTGCGTCCCAGATTGGAAAGAGCCATACGGTGAATCTGAGCGCCGGTTTCTGATTTTTTGTTCTTTTTACGGCTTCTGTTTCCCTCTGTATAACGAATAGCTTCGATAGGAGAAACACTTCCTGCAATTTTTCCCGGTTTGCGACAGCTGATAAATACTGTGATCAGGGCAAACAAAATTCCAAATACTGCCACTGACAGCCGGAATTTTATTTTAAGATCCAGATCTGTATAGGCTGTCATTTCCATTACAAAAGGAAAAATAAGATTTGACACCGCATATCCTGATGCAAGTCCAATGGGAATTCCCACTGCCGACAAAATCAGAGCCTGCCTGCGTATCATACTTCTGATCTGTTTCTTTGTAGTGCCCACTATTTTTAGCAATCCATAAAAACGGATATCCTGAAATACAGAAATATAAAAAATATTATAAATGATCAGATATCCAGCCAGCAGAATAATAACAAACACAGAACATAAAACCACAATTGTCAGAGGATCTGAATTTTCTGCCCGGTTCTGCATATACGCCCAGTTTACACCATAATCAAGAGATTCTTCCCAGCTGTATCCCTCATCCTCTCCATTTGGATAATAGCCTGCTTCCCGGATTACGGAACGAACGGTTTCCTCACTGTTTTTTGGACTTTCAAAATACAGGCCAACCGAATACAGACCAACACCTGTATCCTGTGGATTTTCCTTTGCCCATTTCTTAAAATCCCTGTCTGTAAGGTTTCCCTTCAGCTGGTTCCAGAAGGCTTCTGATACATAAAGCTCCGAGGCATGTCCCAGCCTGTTTCCCTCATACCAGCCGCACACCCGGAAAGTCCTTGTGATCTTTTTCCCATGAAACGTAAATTCCAGAGGTATCTCCCCTCCCAGCTTATGAGGAAGTCTCAATTCATCTAAAACATACGTGTCAACAATAATATCCTCCTCTTTCTGTGGCATAGTGCCTTGTTCCAGTTTGATAAAAGAATTTTCCAACTCCTCTTCTCCCTGTGGCATCCTGATCTCATACTGACGTTTATTCAGATTTTCAGCTACGCTAATAAAAATATTCCATGTATAATCTTTTACCCGACTGTCTGATACTGTTTTTTCCATCTGCTCCGCTGTTGCAGCCTTCAGACCTGCATGAAATCTTCCCCCGACCTCCCGCATGGTAGATTCCTGCATGGCATCGGAAATTCCGGTTCCCATGGCTGCCAGTGTAGTAAACAGCATACAGGTAAGCGCAATTGCCGCAATGGCAAAGGTATTTCGCATTCTGTTGTTTTTCAGACTTCGCATGGAAAGGCGCCGCATTACTTCCTGATTATTATTTTTCATCCTGCTCCCCTCCTACGATCTTTCGGTAGTGTCAAAAACTACCTATTTTTTATTGTTTTAAATCCTTTAAAACCT
>OHDQ01000430.1_pt1 | contig 17516 bp, 16 predicted proteins | sample 1606421 | NCBI WGS metagenome assembly OHDQ01 (sample SAMEA3879589, study PRJEB24766) | human gut metagenome | biome: human-associated habitat; feature: feces | place: USA | collected 1985/1987
GGAAATTACCGAACAGGCATCTGATTCATTTCTAAAAACACTTTTGGGAGTGCTCGGCAATGCTCAATGATGGCTCCGGGTTCAAAAAAGTATATCTGGCGACTGGATTTACGGATCTGCGCAAAGGGATCGATGGCTTGGCCAGAATTTTCCGTTCTGTCGTTCTTAAAACAGCAATTACTTCTTCGCTGGCTTCCGGATATAATTTTCTGAAGTCTGGGATTTTATATGGCTTTGCCATAGGCTTGTCTGTCCTTTGGTAAGCCAGATAAACGCAAGATCTCTTTCACATAATTCCACTATACGGTTAACAGCCCTTACCCCACGCATATTTGCGTAAGTAACGACAGCATACATCATAATTGGGTTAAACCCGATTCTTCCCTTATCTGAACAATTGGCTAACAAGCCAGGAAAATCTAAATCCTCCATCACTTTTTTCAGGGTATAGACTGGATCGTCATCAGGTAAACTCAATTCGAAGAAACTGAAGTTGATTTTCTGTTGCCCTAGTTCAAAAAATTCGTTATAATAATCTTGTTTTTGCATAGTTTCATTATAACATGGAACGGAGAGGAGATGGTTGTCGTTAGCCATCTTTTTCTCTTTTTACGGAAAAGTTTCAGGGGCAGATTTGACTTATACGAGTCAAATCTGCCCCTGTTTGGAACTATCTATTTCCCGACAGCCCCTTTTTTGTATCCATTCTTTCTTTTGATCATACATACTTTATAATGAAGCGATTCATAGAATCATATTCCGTTTCTTTTCTCTTATTTTCATACTGAAAATTCAAATAATTCCATCCCCTATAATCAATCATCATATGTGGATAATGGGTATCTAATATAAACCTGATAAAACGATTAAAGCAAATCGGTTCTACACTATTAATTCTACAATCATAATGCTGCAAATGTATATGTGCCCGGGGATGATCTCTCTTGTCATTTTCAGCATCAAAATCTATTCTTACAGGTGTCCTCATATTCAGATATTTCTCCACATTTTTATCCTCCAAAAGCATCTGAATCCCTTCTATGAGTCCTATATCCTGCACCATTTCCTCATCAATTCTCACTGGACAAGGCCACCACAATAAATTGTGAGAAACTAATTTTTCTTTTTCAAACACATAGGATGCCCGTATAATAGAATAGTCTGACATTAATCCCTGATATGCCCTGGAAGATAAAATTGTTAAATACTGCTGCACTTGATTAAATGCCTTACTGCTTACCGCACGTCCTCCCACATGATTCCTCCACGAAACTTGTTCCAATCCCGTTTTTTGATTCACAGTTTTTTCACTTTGTATCTTATATTTCATAACCCCCTGCATAATTAATGTCTCTATTGTATTCTCTATCTGTTGGTAAGTGTTCTCTAAATTTTTATTCATCTTCACCCTCAGCTTCTTTCGCAGCCTCTACTGCATTTAAAAGTTTTCCAAGTTCCGGAACCAAATCTATATTAACTTCTCCTGCTTCCAAAGAGGCTATAATCTGATTTAGGGCATTACTGTAGGATTTAATTTTCTTTTTTTCTCCTTCAGAACGATCCCTGTACAGCAGTCTGCTCTTTTCTAATTCCTTTTGGGTAGGTATTTTAAAATCCAATTCAAAATGATTCTCTACACATTTCTCTGCTTCTCTCTGCAAAATCTCCATTTCCGGGTTCACACCACAAATCCGAATCCATGCCCTGGATCTGGTAATAGCTGTAAACAGTTTATTTCTCAGAGTAATCAATTCGCTTCCTCTGGCACAATATTCTGTATTTAAAATATATACCATAGGAGCCTCATTTCCTTTTGCTCTATAAATACTGGAACAAGTTACATGACCTGGAATCCTAAAAGTATCTCTGTTAGCAGTTACTCCTGCCAAAATAGATGAAATACCTTTCATATCCAGATATCTTTGAAAATCATTATATTGATTTTTTGCATAATATGCATCCGGAAAAATTACTAAAATATCATCAGGATCCAATTCTCTTTCTTTTATATCATGTTCAATTTGGCTTACTGCCCAATGATACTGCGCTTGAACTGTTCCAAAAGAATGTATTTGAATTGCATCTTCCGGTCTAAGCAACTCTTTAAAATATGCCGGATAAGAATCATCTCTTCTTGCAAGCCTTACCTGTTGCCCAAATTTTGCCTCACCACCTATGACCTTATATCCTATACTATTCCAAAGCTCCATATCGTCAAAAAGTTGAACTAAGTCCCCTTCTCTGTAAATGCCAAATCCAAGAGCATGTGCTAAGGCTAATGCCCATGGAGTGTTTCTATAGCACACAGGAAGCACAATATCTTGTCTCGCTTCTCCTTCATGATTTACCAATCTCACCCTGGAATTTCCATTTTCATCTTTTCCGAACATTTCATCAATTCCAGGCATTTGAGTGCTATTAAGACTTTGAAGTTCATCATAAGCAAAAATGATTCTTTTAGGTTGTGCAGCCACTGCATAGCATAATTTAAAAAAAGGTGCCGGCAAATCCTGAGCTTCATCTATTAAAATTGCATCATATAGAACTTCTTCTTCTCTTCCCTCTGCTGCAAACAATACCTCCTTACAAATTCCTTCAAATGCACCATTGACACCATACTGTGCTTTAGCGCCTGCATACGTCTTAGGAATAACACCTCTTATTCCTGCGATTTCTGAATAAACTCCCGGCTCAGATGCCGTCCCCCATGCATGAAGAATATGAAGTCTGTCCCAATCCGGTTGTTCTCCCATAAACTCATAAGAAAAATTAGTAATCATTTCTTTATACTGTTGAGCCAGTGCTCTGGTATAAAAGGTTACAGCAATATGCCAGGATGGGTGCTGGGAATGAAGATATGCAGCTTTTAACGCCAGCACTACAGTTTTACCTGAACCGGCAAGTCCTCGGATTCTCTGAGGACCTTCTGGAATCTCAAAGGCTGCCTTTTTCTGCCACTCATCTAAATTTGCAATCTCAGCTTCTATTTTTTTTATAATACCACCGTATGAATTCTCTCTCTGAACTCCACCTCTCTTTTTTTTAGGTTTCATAGATGATATCTTCAAAAGTGTCTCGCACAGCGGCAAATACCATTTTAAATCAAACTCCGGAAGTTCTTTAATAGTTCTTTCTATTGTTTCAGAATTGCAATAAATATACTCTTCTGTTGACTTCGGTATATTGGATGTTGGATAAAATGTAATTACATTGGGCTCTATTGCCAACTTTCGTTTTGTTCGCAGAATATTATATTTTGAAAGCATATTACTCAATTGATAATACAATATATCCTGTTCTTCCTCTTGATTCACATTCTGCTGATTAAAGATAAATGCTATGATTCCCTTCTCCTGACAAATTAAAAGAGCATCTACTGAAACAATATCTTTTCCCGCCGCACTTAATGGATATCCCAGAAATAATGTACCATTTATCTCCATTTTATCTGCCATTCTATTTAAGGCTTCAATTAATTGCTGCGTTGCATATGCATTTTTTATAACGCCACGTACAATGTCAAATCCCATATTGTCCTCCTTTTTCTATCACACTTCAACATTTTGTGTTACACAAACCTCTTATTCAATTACTTTAAGGGAATTTCTTTAACAGCAGATTACCGTTTAGACTTCAAAGATTTGTTATTCTTAACTTCATTATAGTACAGACTATAAGAAATTACAAGAAAAAAGATTGGACTATTGTACCAAAATGTATCAACTTAGTACAACAGTCCACATGCTCTACTCTATTACCTTTTATCTTTCTCCACTTTTCTTCATCACCCAGAAATAATACGGAATCAGCGGTATCAGCGCTGCAATCCACGCCGCCGGGTCTGATAAACAAACCTGGAAAAAGTTGCCATTTCCTGCAATAGCAAAGACAATGGCAGCCCTTGCCACCAGTTCAAATACACCTCCAAGCATTGGTACCAGCCCAAATCCAAGCCCCTGCAATGCATTTCGGTACAGATAAATACTTCCTAAAAACGGATACGCCCAGGCAACTGCTTTGAAATACGTCTGTGCCACTTTCAACACTTCTGTCTCTGACGGGTCTATGAAAATCAAAATCATATACTTACCCAAAAGCAGAATCACCGCCATAATCACCACACTGCATACCAGTATCATAACCTGGGTGAGATAAACACCTTTCTTTACCCGTTCCATATTTCCGGCGCCCTGGTTCTGTCCCACATAAGTAGCAATGGTAGCCCCAAATGAAACAAACACGGTACAGATAATATTCTGAATCTTTCCGGCAGCAGAAAAGCCCGCCATGTGAACTGCCCCATAAACATTAATCGCGCCCTGTACAATAATAACACCAAGTGCTGTAATAGAAAACTGCAGTCCCATAGGAACTCCCAGAACCATAAGCTTCTTAATGGTTTCAAAGGAAAAATGAAAGTCTTCTTTTTGCAGCTTTAAAACCTCAAATTTTTTCGCAATATAAATCAGACAAAGCAAGGCTGAAATTCCCTGGGCAATCACTGTAGCATATCCGCAGCCTTCCACTCCCATATGAAAGACCACAATAAACACAATATCCAGCACAATGTTAATAACCGCTGAAATAATCAAAAAATACAAAGGTGATTTACTGTCTCCCAATGCCCTTAAAACAGCAGAAAGCGCATTATAGGCACAGGTTACCACCAGCCCTGCGTAAATAATAGCCATATAGCTGCTGATGTCATCCATAAGGTTTTCCGGCGCATTCATAAGTCTAAGTATGGGTTCATTGGCAGCCAGAAGCCCTGCAGTCATAACAATGACAAAAGCAATGCAAATATAAACAGACATGGCAATATAATGCCTCATCCGGTCCAGCTTCTTTGCGCCAAACCACTGGGCTACCCAAATAGAAAATCCGCTTGTAAGCCCGTTTAACCACCCTACAACCAGAAAAATCAAAGAGCCTGTACTTCCAATGGCAGCCAGGGCATCAACTCCCAGAAACTGCCCTGCAATAATAGAATCCGCAATATTATAAAACTGCTGGAAAATATTGCCCAGACACATGGGAATCATAAACCTTATAATCAACTTCACCGGATTCCCCGATGTCATATCATTTGTCATCTTTTTCTCTCCTCTTCCAACCAGAATAAAATCATCTATTTTGTCACAATTTTCTATTCTAGTCTTTTTCGGAAAAAAATCAAGTTGTTTTTATAAGTTGTACCCTTTTCATCTCCTGTCTCATATATGCAAATTGCTCTCGTGTCTCTGGATTCTCAGATTCAAACTCCAGAATCTTCTGCAAATATCCCTGTTCCCTTATTAATTCCCGGCTAACAGGATACACCAGTTCATACGCCAGACACACATGGCCTACGATATGGTCTGCAGGGGTTTTCTTCACTTCCCTTGGCACTGCATGATGTTCATCAAAGGCTTTCATGACCTCCGGCGTTATCCGCGCTCTATATAATTCCTCTGTGCTTACATTATAAATATCCTCCAGTGGCGTATTCAGATTCGCCCGAAGAATGTCCAGCTTATCAGCGTCCCTTAAAATGTTGCAGTACATTCTTGTCCTCTCATCTAAATCTTCTGGAATACGGTAAGAACTATGCCAGTAAATGGCTGTATAAATCTCATCTTCATAACCCTCTATATCTGCAAATTTCTCAAATTCCGTCATCTGGCAAGGCATTGGAAGCCTTTTTAAAATTCCATCTTTATCTCTGCCCTCTCCAAATAATACCACACAGCTTAATTTTGCATGGTCCACAGACTTACCGTCTATAAAGGTGTTATACTGCCGAATCTGCTCAAATCTGCCAATATCATGCAGCATACCGCACAGCCACGCTGCATCCAAACCATCTCCTGTAAGCCCCAGCGCAGCGCCGATTTTCTCACAAAGCTCTGCTACTTTATAGGTATGCTTTATCTTCAGACTAATCTTGGGGTCTTTACTGTCATATTGATTCACATACGAAGCAAATGCTTCCAGAGTTTTTCTTCTATCCATGATAATCACTGTCCTTTCTCTCTTTGTCCTTTATTATAAAGAAAAGAGCACCGCTCCACAACTGACAAAATCAGTTATTTTACGATGCTCCCTTATTCTTATTTACAACTTTTCACTAACAGCTTGCTCCTCCTGCAAGATGCAGTTTTGCATCCAGGATTTCCTGCTTTCTCTCCAGAATTTCATTAGAAAGAAGCTGCTTTTCTACTTCCTCAAAGCCGATTCTTGCAATAGTATCAGCAAAACGCTCTCCTGTCTTTCCCTGCTCACGGAACAATAAAATTGCCTTTTCCACTACATCCAGTACCTCTTCTTCTGATGTGAAAATCTTAGAAAGCGGCTGTCCCTGTGCAACTTTTTTGCCCCATCTTCCGCCAATGTAAATCTTATATCCTGGTGTTCCCTCTTCAATAGCATCAAATGGGCACTGTCCAATACAACGTCCGCAGTTATTGCATACATCTTTATTAATTTCCAAAACGCCATCTTCCACTGTTGCAGCCTTCATAGGACAGGTTTTCTCAATCTTACATTTCTTACATCCATTACACATGTCTTCATCAAAATTTGGCACAAGCTGACCTACGATTCCCAAATCATTCAAGTCTGGTTTTACACAGTTATTTGGACATCCGCCTGTAGCAATTTTAAACTTATGAGGAAGTTTCACTGTGCGGTATCCCAGATAAAATCTCTCATGAATTTTCTCAGACAGTGCAAAAGTATCATACAAACCATACTGACAGGTGGTTCCCTTACAGGAAACTACAGGACGTACCACAGAACCGGTACCGCCTGTCTGAAGCCCTTCCCTTGCAATATATTCTCTGAAAGGTTCAATATTATCAAAATGAATTCCTCTTACTTCCACTGTAAGACGGGTGGTAAATTCCACATCCCCGTTACCAAACTTTTCTGCTGCTTCTGCAATCACTTTTGCCTGAGCCGCTGTAATCTTTCCATTTACGGTAATTACACGACCATTAAACAAATCTGTTCCCTTGTTATTCAAAAAACCTAACCCTTTTACTCTTTTGATTTCCTCTGCGCTAATTGTACATGCCATAATCATTTCTCCTTTTCGCTTTGTTTATTCCACTTCTACATCTGAGAAAAAGTTTCCGCCCTCCAGGGCTTTTGTATTTTTATATCCATAGAATTTCATACGGTTTTGAAGCAGATATGCCCGTTTTCCCTTATTACATACTAACAGAAGTTTCTCCTCCGGGTCAAATCCTTCTATTGGTCCGTTCACATCCGTAAGTTCCACATAAGGCGCGCCTTCTGTTGTGGGCTGGATGGATACGTCCACCAGACGGTAATCCTCTGCTTTCCCTGCTGCATACTCTGCCGGCGTAAAGGTTTCAAATCGTCCGCTAATCTTATTTTTCAACACATTTAAAGTATGTGCAAAAGGATGGATAGCTGTAGAGAATGGTGGCGCATATGCAAAATCAAGGTCTGAAAGCTGTGTCAGCGTTCCCTTCAGCATAATGCCTGTAACTGCAATATCCACAATCTTATCAACTGCCCCATTGCCAACTACCTGAACCCCAAGAAGCCGCTCTGTTGATTTATCTGCAATCATTTTAACAGCCAGAAGTCCTGCTCCCGGATAATAATGTGCTTTTTCGTCCACAATGGTGACCACACTTACCGGGTCAAACCCTTCCTCTTTTGCCTGAACCTCTGTAAGTCCTGTTCTTCCAACATTAATTCCCGGCAGCTTACACACTGCTGTACCCAGGGTGCCTCTGTAAGAAATCTTGGCTCCCATCATATTCTGCGCAATGATACGTCCTGCAATGTTAGCTGTTGAACCCATCGGTGACCAGGCAGGCTTACCGGTAATCGCATTGTGTACCATAGCGCAGTCACCTGCTGCATAGATATCCGGAAGATTGGTTTCTCCATACTCATTGGTTAAAATGGTTCCTTTTACCATCTCAAGCCCCGTATCATTTAAGAAAGCGGTATTGGGTCGGATTCCCGCGCTTAGCACCACTAAATCCGCTTTATATGCCTTTTTGCTTGTAAGAACCTTCTCAACCTTACCATTTCCTTCAATAGCAGTCACAGTGACTCCTGTCACCACCGGAATTCCGCTTTCTGACAGCTTTCCTTCTGCATAATCAGCCATCTCTTTATCAAATCCAGGAGCAAGAATCTGAGGTGCCATATCCAGTACAAAAGGACGTACCCCTATGGTCTTCAGGTTTTCTGCAATCTCAAGTCCAATATAACCGGCTCCCACTACCACTGCCTTTTTAATACTTCCACCATCAATCAGAGTACGAAGCCGAATAGCATCTTCCGGAGTTCTCATAAAAAATACATTTTCTAAATCACAGCCCTCTACAGGAGGTTTTACAGGGCTTGCGCCTACAGCAATTACCAGCTTATCATAGGAAAAATCTTTTGTTTCCCCGGTTTTTAAGTCAATAGCAGAAACTTTCTTCTGATTTGGCTCTACTTTGACTGCCTCCATTTCTGTCAGAACTTTTACCCCTGTTAATTTTTCGTATTTCAAAGGTGTATTTACAATGAGTTCTTCCTTGTTTTCAATAACATGGCCCACATAATATGGCAGCCCACATCCCGCATAAGAAATATTCCTGCCCTTATTCAGCACAGTTACTTCATTGGCCCGGTCTTCTCTCATCAGCTTTGCAGCAATTTTTGTTCCGGCAGCAACGCCGCCTAATACAAGTACCTTCATGTTTTTCCTCCTGTTTTCTGTGATTTTTCTTGCTGTCCTTATGTTATCACTTGTTATTTCCCATGTAAAATAGTAATATTTAATGTAAGGTATAGGAGTTAGCTTATACCAGACAAGGAGGGTCCACTTTATGGCTACTATCAGACAATTAGAAGCATTTATCGCAACTGCAGAATTTAAAAATATGAGTGAAGCTGCAAAGCATCTTTACATTTCCCAGCCTACCGTCAGCCAGATTATTTCCGAACTGGAAAAAGAATATGACACCAAACTTTTTGACCGTAATGCAAAAGAACTGGGTATCACTCCTGCGGGCTCTCTTCTCTTAGAAAGCGCCAGGGAAATCATTGCCATTCAGGAAAATCTCAAACAGACCATGAAAACCGTAAATTCTATTCGCCCTCTCCGTATAGGCGCAACGGTCACAGTAGGCACAAATATTATGGGAAAAATCGTGGAGCATATGAACACCGCATTTCCTGATATTGATATCTTCGTAACCGTTTCCAATACCAATCATATTGAACATATGCTTCTGCAAAACCAATTAGATATTGCCCTTGTAGAGGGAATTATAAACCATGACGCTCTTATCACACAGCCTGTATTTACAGACAAGCTCTGCATTATCTGTGGTTTTGAACACCCCTTTGCCACAAGAAAGCAGCTTCATGTATCTGATTTGCACAATCAGAACTTTATTCTCCGCGAAAAGGGAAGCGGCACCAGAGACATTTTTGAAGCCTTCATGAAAATGCAGCAGGTACCGTACCAGGTACGCTGGGAAAGTACTAGCACCCCTGCTATTTTGGATGCAGTATCCAGAAATCTTGGACTTGGCTTTGTATCAGAACGCTGCGCAATAGAAAAAATCGCTGCAGGCCTCCTCTTCCAGTGCTCTGTACCAGAAGTGGATTCTGAGCGATTTTTCTATCTTTGCTACAATTATTCTCATCCTATGACAACACAGATGAAAGATTTCAGTGAATATATCTGTTCTCTGCCCAAAACATTTTGCTAATTTTATGGGAAGAACCGGCTGCATTTACTTTTCTTTTTCATAGTAGCAGTATCGGTTTTTCCCTTTTTGTTTACTGTGATACAGAGCCTCATCTGCCTGACGCAGAGTCTCCTGATAAGAAAATGTTTCTTGTTCCGCAATAGCAATCCCGGCGCTGCAGGTAATTGGGCAATCTTCCATCATCTGCAAGGTCTCATAGAACTGCTCCATGCGCCGATCCAGAACTTCTCTTTTCTTCACAGCTTTCATAAAGACAACAAATTCATCTCCTCCTAAACGCCCTATCACATCCTTGCGCCGAAAGCTGGACATTAACACATCCGTCAGCTTCCGAAGGACTTCATCCCCTTTTAAATGTCCATAGGTATCATTAATCTTCTTAAAATCATCCATATCCACCAATAACATGGTCCCAAAAGCATCTTTCTCCCCAAGCATGAAGCTATTCACTTCCTGCTCAAAACTTCTGCGGTTGAAAACGTTTGTCAGTGGATCTCTCATGGCCGCCATTTCCTGTTCCAGTTCCCGTTTTTTAGCGCTATCTATATTTTTCAGATAAAGCAGTGCATAAATCTTTCCTGTATCTCCTTCCTGAAAAACGTGCACCGTTAATTCCATCCAGCACAGTGTATAATTTTCCATGCTCTGAAAACAATATTTCCTGGTATAATTTCCTTCCCGATACTGTTTTTTCATATTCTCTATGTCCAGATAGCTTCTGTATTCTTCCCTGTTTTCCGGTATTGCATTTTGTAAAATCCCACACTCCACAATTTTAGAAAAGGACTCTCTTTGGCAGCCTTTATCAGAAAAATATTCTTCCCAAAGCCCTCCTGCCTTCATAAGGCATCCACTTTCCACATCTACTTCTGCATATGCCGCAGTTTCTGAAAGCATAGCCTGGTAAAAATTCTTTTCTTTTTTCGCTGTTCCCACAATGCAGCCATGGTTTGTATCAGTTCTGCTGTACCTTTCCTGATGCTTCTGAAGTTTTTCTGTAATCTTTTGCTTTGACATTGGCTTTCCAAAATAATATCCCTGTATACAATCCACTTTCATATCATATAAAAAATGATACTCTTCTTCCGTCTCCACTCCTTCCTGATAAACAGCAATATCTGCTTCATGACAAATAGCTACCACAAAACTAATAAATGTGGCATCAAAATGACTTTTTAAAATATCCTTTACAAAGGTTTTGTCTATTTTCACAATATCAATGGGGGCATTTTTCAACACTCCAAGAGAGGAATAACCTGTTCCGAAATCATCGATTGCAATTCTTATTCCCTTTTCCCTGAGCTGGCTGAACTTTTTCCAAAAAGTATTCATATTTTTCACGGTATAGCTTTCTGTCAGTTCAAGAATCAGATTTTCAAAAGGGAACTTCTCTTCTTCAATCACTCTATACAAATCCTCCAGAAAAGAATCCTCTAAAAGCTGTAATGCAGAAATATTGACACTAACCGTAAAGTTTGGACGTAGTTCAATCCATTCTTTACTATCCTTTAGCGCCTTTTGTATCATCCACAATCCTGCATTGTAAATCATAGTGTTTTCTTCCATGATTGGTATAAATTCTCCGGGAGATATCAATCTTCCCTGTATATCTCTCCAGCGCATCAATGCTTCTACACCGACAATCTCTTTTGTTTTTGTATCTGCCTGAGGCTGATAATCCACATAAAAGCCTCTATAATTCCTGGATACATCTTCCCGTAACTGACGCACCAGACGAATAAATCTGGATTTATTTTCCAGGATTTCATCCGAAAAAAATAACAGTTGATTTTTCCCCTGTTTTTTGGCTTCCTGCAATGTAAATGCAGCGTATCGATACAATTCCTCTGCAGTTTTCCCATCCTTGGGATACATGGAACATCCGGCAGATACCTCTATGCTTAATTTTTTCTGCTGCCATTCCCTCATTCGCATAATGTGTTTCTGAATCACCCGGTATAAATACTCAGCCTGCAAGGTATCCCCGTTCTCCAGAATAATTCCCATACAGTCTTTTTCCATACGGTATAAGGTAGCATTATCCGGTAAAATAGCTTGTATAGCCTGACTGAGAATTTTCAAAACCTCATCTCCCAGTGAACGGTTATATAACTCATTAATCTGATGAAAATCATCAATGTCCAAAAGCATAACCGCCATCTGTTCCACCATTTCATCCCGAATATTCCGCTCCATGGCTTTCATAAACTCTGCATGGTTCAATAATTGTGTCAAAGGATCCACCTTATTTTGTTGTCCCAGAAGCTTCATAATCCCTGCGAAAAAAACAGGTTTTCCATATTCATCACGAATCAGCTGCCCTTTACATCGAATCCAGGCATACTCTCCGCTTCGTTTTCTGGCTCTGAATTCTATAGAATGATAATCTGCCTTATCTTCTCCGATTTCCATATTTGATTTATAAAAACGTTCCCAGTCTTCCGGGTGCACAATCTTCTTCCAGTGAGATAATGCGTCTCCTACAATCTCTCCCGGCAAATCAAACATCTCTACCTGAGCCGGAGGATAACGGAACAATCCGGTTTTCATGTCACAAAAATAAATGAAATCATCTGTACTATTTACCAAGGCTTCATAAAGAAATTTTGACGGATATTCCATCTCCCGTACTTCATGTGAATTAGAACGAAAAGGGTTCATTTTCACCGCATAGTTCTTCCTCTTTCTCAGCTTTTCACCGTACATTTTCTCATCTGCCTGGGCAATTAAGTCATTCACCTGCAGTGTATTGGATGCTGTTATATAAGTCGTTCCATAGCAAAAAGACATTCTATAGGATTTCTTCAGCTTCTTTTCCTCCTCTTCAAGCAGCTTTCTCCATTTTAGAATTCTTTTCGTTCCTTCGGCCTCTTTTAGATCCTGCATTACAATAATGAATTCATCTCCGCTTAAACGAAAAATAAAATCCTCTGCCCGTAAGGATTCCTTTACAATCTGAGCAGTACGCTGTAAAAAGAAGTCACCTTCCCCATACCCATAATTTTCATTAACGCCTTTGATATTATCAGTGTCCAGCAAAACAAGCAGATAGGTATGTCCACTGTCCTCCATATGCCTCAGACGTTCTTCTAACATTCCCTTTCCCTTCGTCCGGTTCCATACATTACACAGCTCGTCTTTTTCCAATCGGCTTCTTTCTTTTTTCTCTGCTATTAATTCCCTTACTTTGCAAAATTCACACGGTCCATCCTTCCCCTGCTGTAACATATCCCAGCAACATTTCCCTTCCGGACTCCAAATATTATCATCCAGTATCTTTTTCACTTTATCTTGCATGACCACAAGCCTCCTGCCCGGTTCTCACTTATTTCCTATACTCTGAGTATAACATATGCGCAAGTTTATCGTAATCTATATCTGGATTTTTCCCTGCAATTTCCACTAAAAAACGGAATGATTCGCAATTTCTGCAAATCATTCCGCAGCGTCCCGTGCGGGAATCGAACCAACATCTATGCCTTAGATAAGGCCTGTCTTCCAATTCTGCAATTTTAAGCAGCCATTTCGCACAGTTATCTCCACAAGTTGATGCATTGAAAATTTTATCTTTATTAAACTTAAAAAGGATTAACATTTTCACTCCGCCAGATAACCCCGTTGGCGGAATCTTTCCCAACACTGGACTGTCTATCACTCCACGATCCAAAACTGTTGACTTGTCTACATCCTGAATCATTTCTTTCACAAAAGGATCTACAATCCAACTGTCTTCATAATCATATTTAAAATAAGCCGATGTATTATATACAGCTTCTTTCATATCACCATAATAAATATTCAGCATAAAAATCCCTTCCTTTTTGTATTTATTATCATATTATATTCTTTGTTCTCATATCTATCAACATTCCGTCAACTTGTTTTAAGTTTTTCATGAGTAAGTCCCTAAATCAATTCTCTCTTTTACTATTATACATGATAGAAATAGAAAAACAAATGCCGGCATTACTTCATCGCCTTCGCCAACGAAGCCAGCAATCAACAGTAACTGTTTTTATACCGTCACGTTTAATCAGATCATAAACCGTAGTCTTACTAATCTCCAATATCTTGGCAACTTCTGATATAGAATAAGACCATTTTTCCCAGTTCTTCTCCATTCACTTTATGATACTTCATCTGATTTGCGTACCACTTTTCAAAGCTGGCAATATTCACTCTCATTTGTCCTGCGAAGAGAGTTTTTACAGGGTAACTAACAACAAATTTATAATCCATTCCTATAAATCTCATTTATGACAGCCTGCACCTGTTCTATTTCTTTTTTCTTTATGATCTCTTCCCGGTCACTTAGGATTGCAATCATTTCGTCGATCACATCTTCCAGTCTGGGCTCTGTGTAACGATACAAATATCCCAACATCCTGGTTGCTGTATAATCTGTATTCAAATTCTTATAGGCTATTTCTGCACAAAGTTCTTTCGGATATCCTTTGCCGAGTAAAACCTTATATAATTCATCTGTTTCTTCCAATTCATATCCCAATATTCAACTTCTATCGTCTGATATCTTGTTCTCTTATCAAAAAAAGCGTCCCATGGTTTGCATTTTCAAAAACCATCGAACGCTTCAATTACCGTCCCTGAGAGGAGTCGAACCTCCGCTGACATGCCTTAGGAGAGCTCCAACCTATTGTCACTCTCTGTCAATCTGAGGTAAGGTAAACCCATATGGGACGCTATCAGAAACTGTTTCCGATTCAATTTGAGTTATTCTGAATACCCCCTCTGTCAAGCTCTGTAAAGCTCTGAAAGTTAGCTGATTGTTTGCTCCAGCTAATAATTGGGGAATGCCTTGATATTACCATCGACATCTGTTATATGACCACCATGCTTCGTACGTTCGATCATGGTAAACAGTATTCAATTAAACTTCCTATCGAAAGCACAAGATATTTTCTTGTCTATAAATAATATAACGCATACGAGACGGTTTGTCCATGCGTTTTTGACTGGTAAATTGGTTAATTCAAAGTAGTAATAATATTATTATGGAAATCTGAAAATAATTTTTCAAATACGAACATAACCGGTGGATGGACCTGCACCGACCTTTGCGATATACCCACTCTTAACTAAATCTGTCAGTGTTCTTTCCACGGTAACCTTACTTATGTCAGGACATAGTTCCATAATTTCCTTCTTCGTTATCTTACCGACCTTATTATCAATCACCGCCTTAATTCTATCCGGCTTGGAAAGATTATGGTACTTCAAATGTTCTACACGGCTTTCAAATTCATTGTATGCTTTCAGCATAATACCTAAATAATACTTAACAAAAGGCTCATAACTGTTTTCACCCTCATGCCAACCGACAGAACTTGCTTGAAGAGCTTCATAATATGTTTCTTTTGTCTTTTCAATCAGCATTTCCATACTGACATACTTTCCAACGATATATCCAGCCTTATAGAATAACAATAAAGTCAACAGACGGCTCATTCTACCATTTCCATCATTGAAAGGATGAATACACAGAAAATCCAGAATGAACATGGGGATTAAAATCAGTTTATCAATGAGATTTGCTTCCCATGCTTCAAGGAAACGAGTGCAAAGTTCGTCTATTGCTTCTGCAGTCTGAAAAGCTGAAACTGGAATAAAACGAGCTTTCTGGTGTCCCCCGGCATCGGTTTCTGCAATTACATTGTCTGAATTCTTATAGGTACCACCGATGTTTCCTTGGGAATAAGAATATAAATCACGATGTAACTGTAAAATAATGTTTGGTCTTGGAGTGATATATTCATAACTTTCGTGAATCGTAGCCAGCACTTCACGGTAGCCGGCAATTTCCTGTTCAGATCGATTACGTGGCTCTGCTTTCTGACTTACCAGTTCTTCCAAACGTTTATCACTTGTAAATATACCTTCAATTCGGTTAGATGCTCCCGTACTTTGAATTAAAGCAACTTCCAGAAGTGTTTTCAGTTCATCTATGTTTGCTTCCAGAAATAATTCCTGTTTACCTTTATGCTCATGAATACTGCCAACCATCTGAACAATTTCAGGTGTCAGCAATTTCGCAGGATTTGTAATATAATCAAAATTTCTCATTGAAATCTCCTTCATTTTGAATTTATCTCCATCATTTTAATGCTAAATGATGGAGATTTCAATAGATTTGATGGAGATAAATTCTCCATATGCACAATAAATATACTCATTTGAATATAGAATTTATTACTTCATTGTCTTTACCAGTGAATTGAGCAACGCCCGCATCTCTGGATTTGCCAATACTTTTGCCAGAAGTTCCGGATCAACTTCATCGGCAACAGTTGCATTGTTATTTTCCTGCTGTACATGCATCTGTGGATCCAGATTCTTTTTCTCATAAAACGCTTCTTCAAAAAGTTCTGCATTTTTTCTTCGGTCATCATCCAGAATATGAGAGTACACATCTGTAACCATATTGACCTGGGCATGACCGGAATCACCCTGTACCGCTTTGATGTCCCCACCATTCAATTTCAGCTTATAAGTAACGCTGCTTTCTGTCTTCGGTGTTTTCAGAATACGTACCGTAGAATTCTTCTTATGATTTGTCGGGAATACCAACAACACATCGATGATGATTGTGTCTGTCGCAATCCAGTTTCCTTTTTTCCCATCGATCTGATAATTCTCCGTTTCCATAGTGATCAGTGCTCCGGATGTGTTGATACGAATGAATCCTGCCAGATACTGTGGATAGTTTTCATCTACATAGTAACAGCTGATTTCTCCATTCTGGTTCAATACAAGTACGTCACTGACTTCGCATTGCTGTTTCATCCGTTTCCAGATGTCAGCGACTTTTTCATTTTCCTGCATTTCATGAATCGAGATTAATCGGTAATTTTCGACAGTAATCAACACATTCTGCTGTCTTGCCTCTTGATATGGCAGATGCCACAGTGCTTTTCCTGCTGTCTGCTGATCTACTCGGTAGACTGCAAATTGATTAAGCTTCATAGGCATCGTCCTCCAAGTTATTCAGATAATAATTCAGATCCAGAGAATAGTAGTATTTGTCTTCGATCTGCTGTAATTTTCCAACTGTAGAATTGATGATCTCAATCATTTCATCATTCTCAGGATCACTTTCTTCCTGTTCCAAAACTTCCAAAGCTTCTTTCAGTGTTTGGATTGTTTCTTCCTTTGTGTGCTGCTGGAAGATAGCAGTAATAGTCAGTTCGTTTTCTTCCAGGTTTACATTTCTCATAGGCTCATTTCCCCCCTTTTCTTTTTCGGTATTGGTTTCATCTGTATATTCAGCTCCTTCTCGTTTTTTTCTTCGCTTATATTTTTTTCGTTATCCACTTTCTTATTGAATTTCAGTGGATTTTCCACATTTGGATGTCTTTCTTCCAAGTACTTTTCCACACGACTGATTGCATTTTGCACATAAGAATTTTCTCTAAATCCAGGAATCGAATTCAGAAATTCTTTCTGTATTTTTCCTTCGATCATCAGACTCTGCATTCCTTCATAATCGCTTCCGTCTTTCAGATCAAAGCCAACACATTTCAGTCCATGCATACGTTCTGATGGGATTTTTTCATAGGCTTCCAGGGCTTCCGGTAATGTCAGGTCATAGTGGACTTCACCCATTACAGGAAATTCAGCACATTCAGCCGCATAAAAGCTGATACATGTAAGATCATTTTCATAATCCACGTTTTCTATTTCCGGGACAATATCGAGTATTTTTTCTCTTTGTGCAGCAAAGTCTGGAAGTTCTACAAATCCAAATCGATCCACGTAATATGCCTGCAT
>OHDQ01000457.1_pt1 | contig 16669 bp, 13 predicted proteins | sample 1606421 | NCBI WGS metagenome assembly OHDQ01 (sample SAMEA3879589, study PRJEB24766) | human gut metagenome | biome: human-associated habitat; feature: feces | place: USA | collected 1985/1987
TGCCCCTAACCGCATCTTTCTTTTACAAGTCTGTTATCGGGGAACAGAAAAAGCGATGACACCAGCGCTTTCCGGCGCGATGATGCCGCTGTTCAGATAAAATACCACGGTGTTTTTGTCCAGATAGAATCCTACTTCGTCCAGATTTTTGTCAAGGCGGTCTTTGGCGTCGCTGTAAAAAGCGTCAGGGTTCTGGTCAATGAGAGCGGAAAAGCCTTTTTCCATGAGGTTTTCCAGTTCTTTTTTGCTGTCGGTGACGATGTCTGTCAGAACAGCGTCATTGCCGTTTTTCATGTTGTAAGTGTCAGCGGAAAGGGTCTTTGTTTCTGTGCCGCCCATGAATGTGCGTCCTTCCAGTACCACGGAAGCAAAGTCACTGCCTTCGCCTTTTGCCTGATAAGTGCCCATGTAGTAATAGGGCTGGAAGGAAGCGGGATTCTTTGTGTAAGCGGCTTTTGCGGCTGTTTCCATCTGTACGGTTACGACAGAAGCCTTCTGGGAAATCTGGTCATAAACGCTCTTGTTGATTTTGTTGGCGGCGGTGCTGTGATCGCAGATGCATCTGAAGAAGTCCGTGCACTTGCCCACAAGATCCAGGCTCCGGTCTGCGACAGCCTTATGGGAAAAGGGGCTTTTTCCGGAGAGGATGAGCTTTACACAGGTCCGGTTGGAATGCATGGAACCAAAACTTCCAACTACGCAATGTGCGAGTGTGATCTTCTGATCACTCTTGGTGCACGCTTCAGCGACCGTGTGACAGGAGATACAAAGACCTTCGCGCCGAAGGCAAAGATCCTGCAGATCGATGTAGATGCAGCGGAGATCAACAAGAATATTGCAGTTGATGCCTCCGTGATCGGAGATCTGAGGGAAGTGCTGAAGCTTCTCCTTGTGAAAATCCCGGAGAAGCGCCATGATGAATGGGTACAGCATATTCAGGATATGAAAGAAAAATATCCCTTAAATTACGATCATTCCCAGCTTACCGGACCTTACGTGATCCAGAAGCTTTATGAACTGACAGGTGGAGATGCAATCGTTTCCACAGATGTAGGACAGCACCAGATGTGGGCTGCCCAGTATTTCAAATTTAAGGAGCCGAGAACCTTCCTGACATCAGGAGGGCTTGGCACCATGGGTTACGGCCTTGGCGCAGCAATCGGAGCAAAGATGGGCTGCCCGGACAAAACCGTGGTAAATATAGCAGGAGACGGCTGTTTCCGTATGAACATGAACGAGATCGCCACGGCAGTTCGCTGCGGCAAACCTCTTGTCCAGATCATTCTGAACAATCATGTTCTGGGAATGGTACGTCAGTGGCAGACTCTGTTCTATGAACAAAGATATTCTCAGACCATCTTAAATGATGGTGTGGACTTCGTGAAAGTTTCTGAAGCAATGGGAGCAAAAGCAATCCGCGTTACGAAGATGGAAGAAGTAGAGCCTGCACTTAAGATGGCGCTTTCATCAGAGGGTCCGGTAGTTCTCGATTGCTGGATCGACCAGGATTTAAGCGTATATCCTATGGTTCCTGCAGGAGCAAGTTTAGACGAGGTATTTGATGAGGAGGATGTGAAGAAATGAGCAGAGTGTACAATTTTTCCGCAGGACCGGCGGTCCTTCCGGAAGAGGTGTTGAAAGAAGTCGCAGATGAAATGATGGATTACAATGGTACCGGCATGTCCGTTATGGAAATGAGCCACAGAAGTGCTGCATTCCAGGAAATCATTGACACAGCTGAGAAGGATCTTCGTGAACTGATGAATATTCCGGATAACTATAAGGTACTTTTCCTTCAGGGCGGCGCTTCCCAGCAGTTTGCCATGATCCCAATGAACCTTATGAAAAATAAGGTGGCTGACTACATTGTAACCGGTCAGTGGGCAAAGAAAGCATACCAGGAAGCACAGAAGTACGGAAAAGCAAACAAGATTGCTTCTTCCGAGGATAAGACTTTCTCCTACATTCCGGATTGCAGCGATCTGCCGATCAGTCCGGATGCAGACTATGTTTATATCTGTGAGAACAACACCATTTATGGAACCAAGTTCAAAGAGCTTCCAAATACAAAGGGCAAAACACTTGTGGCAGATGTATCCTCCTGTTTCCTTTCCGAGCCGGTTGATGTAAGCAAATATGGTATTATCTATGGCGGCGTTCAGAAGAACATCGGACCTGCAGGTATGGTAATCGCCATTATCCGCGAAGATCTGATCACAGAGGATGTTCTTCCGGGAACACCTACCATGCTTACCTATAAGACACATGCAGATGCTGGTTCCCTTTATAATACACCGAATGCATATTGCATCTACGTATGCGGTAAAGTTTTCAAATGGCTGAAGAAAATGGGCGGTCTGGAAGAGATGAAGAAACGCAACGAGGAGAAAGCCAAGATCCTTTACGATTTCCTTGATTCCAGCAAGCTTTTCCATGGCACCGTTGTTCCGAAAGACCGTTCTCTTATGAATGTTCCTTTTGTAACAGGAGATAAAGAGATGGATGCGAAATTCGTTGCTGAGGCTGCCAAGGCAGGTCTTGTGAACCTGAAAGGCCACAGAACTGTTGGCGGTATGCGAGCAAGCATTTACAATGCAATGCCAAAGGCTGGCGTGGAAGCGCTGGTTGCATTCATGAAAAAGTTTGAGGAGGAAAATGCCTGATGTTTCAGTATCATTGCCTGAATCCTATTGCCCAGAAAGGCCTGGACATTTTTGATGATAATTATAAAAAAGCAGATACTCTGGATGACTGCCAGGCAGTTCTTGTAAGAAGTGCCAAGATGCATGACATGGAGCTGCCGGAGAGTGTTGCTGTGATCGCACGTGCCGGTGCCGGAGTCAATAACATTCCGGTGAAAGAGTGTGCAGAGAAAGGTATCGTTGTATTTAATACTCCTGGAGCCAATGCAAATGGTGTAAAGGAGCTGGTTCTTGCCGGTATGCTTCTTGCTTCCCGTGACATTGTGGGAGGTATTGAGTGGGTACAGAGAGAAAAAGACCAGGAAGATATTGATAAGCTTGCTGAGAAACAGAAGAAACAGTTTGCAGGCTGTGAGATCATGGGCAAAAAGCTTGGTATCATCGGTCTTGGTGCTATCGGAAGCATGGTGGCAAATGCAGCAGCTTCCCTTGGAATGGAGGTTTATGGATATGATCCATACATTTCCATCGATGCAGCATGGAATCTTTCCCGTACTATTAAGCACAGCAAGAGCTTAGATGAGATTTACAGCAAGTGCGATTATATCACTGTACATGTACCGCTTCTGGATTCCACAAAGAAGATGATCAACAAAGAGGCTTTTGATAAGATGAAAGACGGTGTTGTACTTCTGAACTTTGCCCGTGACCTTCTGGTTGACGAGGATGCGCTGATTGAGGCGCTGAACAGTGGCAAGGTGAAAAAGTATGTAACAGACTTTGCCAACCATACAGTTGCAGGTCATGAGGGCATTCTGGTAACTCCTCATCTTGGAGCATCCACAGAGGAATCTGAGGAGAACTGTGCAGTTATGGCTGTGAAGGAGGTTCGTGATTTCCTTGAGAATGGTAATATCAAAAACTCCGTAAACTTCCCGAACTGTGATATGGGTACCTGCGTAGCAGTAGGACGTATTGCCATTACACATAAGAACATTCCTAACATGATCAGCCAGCTGACCAAGATCCTTGGTGCTGAGGGCCTGAACATTGCAGACATGACCAACAAGAGTAAAGGTGAGTATGCGTATACTCTGATCGATCTGGAGAGTGCTGCTTCCGCAGAGGCACTGGATGCACTGAAGGCTATTGAGGGTGTTTCAAAGGTTCGCGTGGTGAAATAAATTCGAATACAGATAATTGACATTAAGACAACAGAATGTTAATATAAGTATAGAAAAAGAGTGTTGCCGATAGACGGTTAGTCCATATACTGGTTAAAAATAGTCGCTTCAGTTGGTTGGATGTGGGCGGCTATTTTTGTGTCTTATGATTATCCTTACCGAATGCGTATCCGATGCTAAAACAGGTTAAGCCGAAGCTTACTACTGCAATAAAATCTACAATACTCATTGGCTTAGCCCTCCTTTCCAGTGGATTCCCTTGTGGGTTTCTATGTAATCAGAGGGTCACAGTCCCTCTGTTGAAGGACTAACCGCCTACCGTTATGGCAACACTTTTGTGTTAATTATGTCATAATTATATCAACAGATAGGGCAGAACGCAACAGCAAAATAAAATATAGAGAGCAATTGTATGAAAATGCTATTCATATTCCCGAAGTATATTTCGTGCAAGTGCCCTCTTTTTGGTGCAGAGTATACAAAGAAATCTATAAGCACAAAAAACATTACGCAATATTTGCATAATTCCCGGCAATAATAGACAGGCAAGCCGAAAAAAATCAACCTATAATAGATACTACAAAGAACAAATATGCACAAGGGCATAAAGCGATTTCTAAGAAAAGAGCGAAATATGCACAAGAAAAGAGGAAAGAACTTATGGAATTTGAAAAAGCATGGCTGACTTACAGGCGAAACCAACAATTAGCGGTGCTCTGGAGTACAAATTCAGTTTACAGCAATTTCCAAGGAACGATAGCAAAAAATGCGGTGCAGGAATTGCGAATAGCAGCGCAGGAAATCCTGGGATGTTCTATGATAGAAACTCAGTGCCAGAAAGAAGCAGGAGTGTTGTTGCTTCTGGATGAGAATCATCAAGTAGGAAAAGAAGGCTATGAAATTTATCAGGAAGACGGGAAACTTTTTATTACCTCTGGCGGTGAAGCGGGAATTTTATACGGAGTATTCCATTTGGCAAGAATGTTACAGTGCGCAAGTAAAGAGTTAGAATTACCTGTGAAGAAAGTACCGGATTCTCCCTTGCGAATGCTGAATCACTGGGACAATATGGATGGTTCCATTGAGCGTGGATACTCAGGAGAGTCCTTCTTTTTCCAAAAAAATGAAATTTTGGTGAATGACAGAACCAGAGCTTATGCAAGGTTGGCAGCGTCTGTAGGTATCAATGGAGTGGTTATCAACAATGTAAACGTAAAAGAACGGGCCACATGGTTGATTGATGAAGTGTTCCAGAAGGAACTAAAGGAAATGAGTGATATTTTTGCTTCCTATGGAATTCGATTATTTCTCAGTTTGAATTTTGCTGCACCTATGGAACTTGGAGGATTGGATCATGCCGACCCATGCAGTGAAGATGTAAAAACCTGGTGGAAGGAAAAAATGAAAGAATTATATACCAGACTTCCAAATCTGGGAGGATTTCTGGTAAAAGCGGATTCAGAGGGTAGACCAGGACCTTTTACTTACGGAAGGACTCATGCAGATGGAGCCAATATGTTGGCAGAAGCTGTGAAGCCTTACGACGGGTTAATTATCTGGCGCTGTTTTGTGTATAACTGCCAGCAGGACTGGAGAGATAGAAAAACAGATAGAGCAAGATCTGGATACGATAATTTCAAGCCTTTAGACGGACAATTTTTCGATAATGTTATTTTACAGGTAAAAAATGGTCCTATGGATTTTCAGGTAAGAGAGCCAATTTCTCCATTGCTTGGAGGAATGGAACATACAAATGAAATGCTGGAAGTTCAGATTGCACAGGAATATACAGGGCAACAGAGACATGTGTGCTACCTGATTCCCATGTTTAAAGAAATTTTAGGTTTTCATACCTATTGTAACAAGGAACTGGATACAGTAGAAGATATTGTAACAGGAAGAACGATGGGAAATCATAACTGCGGAATGGCAGCAGTTGCCAATACAGGAAATGACGAAAACTGGACAGGGCACGATTTAGCAGCGGCTAATTTCTATGGTTTCGGAAGATTGAGTTTTGATACATCCCTTAGTGCAGAAGAGATTGCACAGGAATGGATTCACTGTACCTTTGGACAGGATAAAGAGGTACTGGAAAAAATAGAAAAAATTCTCATGATGTCCTGGCCTGCTTATGAGAAATATACCTCTCCCTTGGGAATCGGATGGATGGTAAATCCTAATTATCATTACGGACCAAATGTAGATGGTTATGAGTATGACAGATGGGGAACTTACCACAGGGCGGATCACCTGGGAATGGGGGTAGAACGAGGACATGAAGGAACTGGATATACCCAGCAGTACAGGGAGCCAAATGCATCCATGTATGACAATATTGAAACATGTCCGGAAGAATTATTGTTATTCTTCCATTACATACCGTATACTTATCCGTTAAAAACAGGAAAGACGCTGATTCAGCATATCTATGATACACATTTTGAGGGTGCAGAGGATGTAGAAGAGATGGCAACTTTATGGGAGTCTCTGGAAGCGAAGATTCCTTCAAAGGTATTCCAAAGAGTGCAGAAGCGTCTGGAACATCAGAAAGGACATTCAAAAGAATGGCGAGACCAGATTAATTCCTATTTTTACAGGAAAAGTATGATTCCGGATGAACAAAATAGGAAGATTTACTAATCTGAAAAAGGAAAATATGAAAGAGAAAGTGGTGAAGACATGACAAAAACAAAAGAAGCAAAACCAATGAAAGTCAAGAACAAAAAGGATTCTTTGTTGCATCATGTGAAAAAGGAATGGAAGCTCTACTCCTTTATGTTGATTCCAATCCTATATTACATAATCTTCAAATATATCCCCGTGTTCGGCAACCTGATTGCCTTTCGGCGATACCGAGGAGGCCCGAATATCTTTGGTGATTATTGGGTTGGGTTCCGTTATTTTGAACAGTTTTTAACGGATCCGGAATTTTGGAAAGCTTTCTGGAATACTCTTCGTCTGAGTATTGGATATTTGCTGGTGCGTTTCCCGGCAACTTTGATTTTTGCTTTATTGCTTAATGAAATCAGAAAGAAATACTGGAAAAAAACAGTGCAGACTATTTCCTACCTGCCCCATTTTATATCACTGGTAGTATTATGTGGTATGGTGAAAGAGTTATTGGCTTCTAATGGTCCAATCAACCAGTTGATTGCTTCTCTGGGAGGAGAAAAAATTGCCTTTATGGCAGAGCCTGGATGGTTTGATGCCATATATATTCTGTCAGGCGTATGGCAGGCTTTGGGATGGGGTACTATTCTTTATCTGACAGCTATGACAGGAATTAATACGGAATTGTATGAGGCAGCAGAAATGGATGGTGCAGGTAAATTTAAACAGGCTTTATATGTTACTATTCCAGGTATTTTGCCTACGATTATGACACTGTTAATCATGGATATTGGTGGTATTGTAACTTCAGGAAACATGCAGAAAATCTTGCTGTTATACAATCCAATGACACAGAGCCGTGCAGATATTATTGGTACTTTAGTATACCGTATGGGTATTACAAATGGAAGTTTCAGCTACGCAGCCGCTGTAGGATTGTTTGAAGGTGTAATCGGCCTGATTCTTGTTTCAGCCGCAAACTTCCTGTCCAAGAAATTTACTGAGACATCACTGTGGTAGGAGGGAGAGAGTAAAATGAATATAAAACCATCAAAAGGATACCGGGTTTTCCAGGTTTTTAATACCATTTTTATGATTGCGATTATTTTTATCACATTATATCCATTTGTATATCTTGTTGCTCAGTCTTTCAGCAGTGAAGCAGCGGTAAGTGCAGGAAAAGTTACTTTTTTCCCAATTGATTTTACATTAGATACCTATAAGTATATTTTGAGGGATGATTCTTTCTTTCGTTATTATGGAAACACGATTTTGTATTCTATAATCGGTACTGTGATTTCTGTAGTGTGTACTGCGCTTTTGGCTTATCCGTTATCTAAGCCAAAGCTGAGATTGAACAAGTTTTTAACACCGTTTGTAGTATTTACCATGTACTTTACAGGCGGATTGATTCCAAACTATATTTTGATTACCCAGTGGTTGGGATTCCAGGATAGTATGCTTGCTATTGTACTTCCGGGAGCAATCAGCACCTTTAATCTGTTGGTTATGAAGTCCTTCTTTGCCGGATTGCCGGAAGAACTGGAAGAGGCTGCGTCTATTGACGGTATGGGTACTTATGGAATCTTTTTGAAAATTATTATTCCATTGTCCAAGCCAATTATTGCTACTATGTGCCTGTTCTATCTGGTAGGTATGTGGAATGAATGGTTTGGTCCTATGATGTACTTGGAAACAAAAGATAAATGGCCTATCGCCCTGTGGGTAAGACAGTTAGTAGAAGGGGCAAACAATACGGAAATCGGTTCTTCAGCAGAAGCCAGCAGTGTGCAGGCAACTCTGAAATCTGCAACCATGGTTCTTACAACACTGCCAATTGTATGTGTATATCCATTTGTGCAGAGATATTTTGTACAGGGTATGACCATCGGTGCAGTCAAAGGATGATGTATCTTAGGTGCTGCCAAGAGGGCAGTGCCAGATAATAAATTTTTAAGGGAGGAAATAAAATGAAGAAAAGAGCAATTGCATTAACTCTTGTTCTGGCAATGGCCGGAACATCTCTGGCAGCTTGCGGAGGAGGAAAAGGCTCCGATGAAGATGCAAAACCAACAAAATCTGTAGAGGAAGCAGATAAGGACATTGATTATGAATATGGTGCAGGTAAAACATTCCATTCTGATGAACCGGTCACTTATTCCATGATGTTTTCAGATCATGAGAATTATCCATATAAGGATGATTGGAGAATCTGGAGTGCTATTGAAGAGAAAACCAATGTAAAGTTTGATCTGACAACCGTAGCAAGAACAGACTATAATGACAAAATCACAGCATCTGTAAACAGCGGAAGTGCTCCATACATTGTACCAAAAGTATATGACTCAAAACCATTTGAAGATAGCGGACAGATTGTTCCTATCAGTGACTGGGTACAATATATGCCAAACTACATGAAGTGTGTAGAAGACTGGGGTATGGAGGAAGACTTAAAGACAACCATGGCAGCCGATGGTAAATATTACCGTCTGCCAGGTATGTGGGAAACCACAGCAGGAGGATATTCTTACCTGATTCGTAAAGACGTTTTTGAAGCAGCAGGTGTAGATATGTCTACAGAAGCAAGCTGGACTTATGATGATTTCTATGAAGCTTTGAAAAAAGTAAAAGAATATACAGGTGCAGAATATGTATGGTCTGATCAGTATCAGTTAGGCTGTGCCATGAACCTTTCTGCAAGCGTATACGGTGTAACCGGCGGTAATTCAGCAGATGGTGGTGACTGGGGATTAAAAGATGGTATGAAGTTTGATGAAGAAAAAGAAGAATTCTACTTCGCAGATACCACAGAAGAGTACAGAGAATACTTAAGAATGTGGAACAGAATGTATGAAGATGGTATTCTGGATCCAGAAACCTTTACACAGGACAGCGCACAGGCACAGGCAAAATTCTACAGAGGAGAATCCTATGTGCTTACAGTAAACTATCAGCAGGTAGCAGATATCCAGGCTGCAAACAGAATGCAGGTAGAAGGAGCAGATTTATACTTCCTGACTACACCAGGTGGTCCGGAAGGACAGATGAAACTGTCAAGCTATGCAGGCCGTCTGGAAAATGGTATTGTTATTACAAAGAATGCACTAGATGAGCTGGGTGAAGATGGATTTATTAAAATGCTTCGTTTCATTGACTGGTTATGGTATTCTGATGAAGGACAGACCTTATGTCTGTGGGGCGTAGAAGGTGAAACCTATACAAAAGATGCAGAAGGAAATCCAGTGCTTAATGAAGATATCTATTACAATGGTATGAATCCAGGAGCTGAAAAACAGTTAAATGTAGACTATGGATTCGGCGGTGGTGTATTTGCCTACGGTGGAAGCAAACAGCTGCAGTATTCCAAATTCTCTGAAGGTGAGAAAGAATGGAATGAGAGAATTGATGCTAATAAAGAGAAAGCAACACTGATGCCACCGGTACTGGCAGATGAGATGGAAAAAGAAGAACTGAATCTGATTAAAGTATCTCTTATGGACTATGTGAATACAGCAGCTCTTGAATTTATTTCTGGTAAGAGAGATTTAGATGCTGACTGGGATGCATATGTAAAAGATTGTGAAGGAAAAGGCAGCCAGGAATACACAGATATGACAAATGAAATCTTTGAAAAAACAAAAGATAAACTTGGATATTAAGAATCCTGACTGAATTTCAGAAAGGGGCTGTCGCTGACAGTCCCTTTCTGCATGAGAAAGGAAAACATATATATGGCAGAAATCATACTTTCAAAAGGGCAGCAGCTTACCTTTATCATTCCCAAGGAAGAGGGAGAAGGAGTGAGAAGAGTTGCTAAAAAAGTAGTGGAAGATGTGGAGAAAACCACAGGACTTCATCCGTCCATGGCACTGGATGGAAAAAATCTCAATCAGGCAGTCATTGCGGTAACAGCGGGAAATGGAAAAACAGCAAAACTTCTGGAGCAGAGAATTCCAGAACTGGAAAAAGTCAAGGGAAAGTGGGAGGTTTACGGATTTTATTTGATGGAGCATCCTTATCCAGGTGTGGAGCAAGGATTAATCATCTACGGAAGTGACAAACTGGGCACAATTTATGGCCTTTTTCATTTATCGGAGCTTCTGGGGATTACAGCATGCACCTTCTGGGGAGATACAGGGCATCCGGTGTATGAGAAGCTGGTCTTAAAGACAAGAGAGAATACGGAAAAATCCCAGATAGACAACTGCATTTTTGTGGAAAATGGGATTTCCAGAGAGCCTTCTGTAAAATACAGAGGTTTCTTTATTAATGATGAGTGGCCCTGTTTTGGAAACTGGACATGTTCCCATTTTAAAGGCTTTACCGCTCAGATGTATGACCATGTTTTTGAATATTTGCTGAGAATGAAAGGAAATTATCTATGGCCGGCCATGTGGACGTCCTCCTTTTTGTTGGATGGTCCTGGGATGGAATCCATGAAACTGGCAGATGCGTATGGAATTTACATTGGTATGTCTCACCATGAGCCCTGTATGCGTTCCAGTGAAGAATGGGATTTAGTAAAGGGGAAGGACAGTCCCTATGGGGAAGATTGGAGTTACCTCACAAATAAGGAAGGGCTCTTGAAATATTGGGAGGATGGTTTGAAACGCTGCTGTGGACATCAGGTATTTCCTACCATAGGTATGCGCGGGGAACGCGACAGCAAAATGCTTGGAGAGGATGCTCAGATTGAAGAAAATGTCCGGGTCTTAAAAGAAATTATTATTCAGCAGAGGCGACTGATTCGGGAAAATCTGGAACAGGACGGACAGAAGTATCCGCTGTTATTTGCAGTGTATAAAGAAGTAGAGGACTATTATTTCGGAGACAGCAAAACAGCAGGGCTTCGTGATTTTCCGGAACTGGAAGGAGTAACTCTGATGCTCTGCGAGGATAATTTTGGAAACATGCGGGCTCTTCCGGGAAAAGAAGAACGCAGCCGTAAAGGCGGATTTGGAATGTATTTCCATCTGGACTACCATGGAGGTCCCTGTTCCTATGAGTGGGTGGCATCCACTCCTGTAATGAAAATATGGGAGCAGATGTCCATGGCTTATGAATACGGCATTCGGGATGTGTGGATGGTGAATGCCGGAGATGTGAAGTTCCAGGAATACCCGCTGAATTTCTTCATGGATATGGCGTATGATTTTGAAACCTGGAGAAGAAAAGAAGCAGTTGCCGGCTATGCAAGACAGTGGACAAAAAAACAGTTTGGCACATATACCACAAGTAAGGAACAGGAAAAAATCGCCTGGATTTTGGAGGAATATATCCGTCTTAATCATCTGCGCCGCCCGGAATCCTGCAATGACAAGGTGTATCACCCGGCTCATTTTGAAGAGGGAAGAAGAATGCTTCTGCGCTGTGAAAAACTGGAGCAGGAGAATGAATCCATGCTTGCCCTGCTAAGGGAGAGAAAACGGGAAGATGCCTATTTCAGTATGATTTATTATTCAGCGGCAGCCTCAGCAAATCTATTGAAAATGCATTTATATGGGGGAATGAACCATCATTTTGCGCTGCAGGGAAAGGCAGTGGCAAATGAAATGGGAGACAGGATGGAGGCGTGCATTGCAAGAGATGAAGCGCTGGGAGAAGAAATGAGAGCATTTAAACAGGGAAAATGGGCTGGTATGGAAGCAGCCTGCCACATTGGGTTTACCAACTGGAACAGTGAAGACTGGCGCTATCCATTAAATTATGTGGTAAGACTTCCAAAGCAGCCGAGATTAGTAGTGTCCAGGGCAGATGGAGAGGATTACTATACCAACCAGTATTTTCCCATTCCTGTTTTGATAGATGATTTTAGCACTTCAGAGAGAAAAAAGATTACACTGGAGATTGCCAATGGAGGACAGGGCGTGGTAAAATGGTGCATAGATGAGAGCTGCCCGTGGCTGACATATTCAGCTGTCCAGGGAGAAACAAGACTTCAGGAAAGGCTCACCCTTACGGTGAACAGAGAATTGCTGCCAGAAGAAGAACAGGAATTTTGTTTCCATATCCGGGCAGGAGAGGAATCCGTTCCTGTACAGGTAAAAGCAAAACAAAGAGATTTTTCCATGGTTCCATCTGGATGTTTCCTGCCGCAAAAAGGAAGGTATGTGATTCCGGCAGTGGATTACATAGAGAAACAAGATGGAAACTGGGAAGGACAGAAAGCATCCTATGAGAGACTGGATGATTATGGAAAGTATGAAACCGGCATGAAGGTATTTCCTGTCACTGCTTCTTTTGAAAAGGAACAGACAGGAGAAGCTCCGGCGCTTACCTATGCTCTGTGGACAGAGGAGGAGGGCTGCTATGAACTAGAACTTCACACCTCTCCGGCAAATCCCCTGGTGTATGGAGGAAGGCTGACTGTGGGACTTTCCTGTAATGAGGAAGAGGTTACAGAGCTGATTCTTACGGATTCCACCTATAGAGGAGGAGACAACGCCTGTGCTGCCTGGGAACATGCCATGCTCATACAGGAACATGTAAGCACAAAGAAAATCACGCTAAAAAAGGGAGAAAACAGAATTACCCTTTACCCAAGAGAAGTCGGACTGGTGTTGGAACGTCTGGTTATCTATCCGACAGGAGAACCAATCGAAGCATCTTATCTTGGACCTGATACCGGGTTTAAGAAGGAATAAATACCTGAAAACAGGAAACAGAAAGTGAGGACAAGAAAATGGAGAAAATGATGAAAACCGCTGTTATGACAGAACTGAAAAAAGTGGAGATTCAGGAACGGCCTGTTCCGGTGCCAAAGGAAAATGAGGTACTGGTAAAGGTAGAATATGTGGGAATCTGCGGCTCAGACCTGCATTATTTTGAATCCGGCAGAATCGGAGATTTTGTGGTGGAATATCCCTTTGTACTGGGCCATGAAGCAGGCGGTACGGTAGTGGAAGTAGGAGCTAATGTAAAGAATTTAAAGGTGGGAGACAGAGTAGCCATGGAACCGGGGAAAACCTGCGGCACCTGTGAATTCTGTAAGCAGGGAAAATATAATCTGTGTAAGGATGTAATTTTCTTTGCCACACCGCCGGTAGACGGGGTATTCCAGGAGTATGTGGCACATGAAGCAGGACTTTGCTTTAAACTGCCTGAAAATGTAAGCACCATGGAAGGCGCGCTCATTGAGCCTCTTGCTGTCGGCATGCATGCAGCAAATCAGGGCGGCGCACATCTGGGACAGACAGCAGTGGTAACAGGAGCAGGATGTATTGGACTGGTTTCCCTGCTTTCTTTAAAAGCTATGGGTGTTTCTAAAGTGATTGTGGTAGATGTTATGGAGAAACGTCTCCAGAAAGCATTGGAATTAGGTGCAGATGCGGTTATCAACGGAAAAGAAGAGGACACTGTTGCAAGAATTTTAGAGCTTACAGATGGAAAAGGATTTGACCTTGGTATTGAAACTGCCGGCTCTCAGATTACAGCTTCTCAGCAGATTAAAGCTGCTAAAAAAGGCGCTACCATTGTGTTTGTAGGTTACAGTGCTTCCGGTGAAATGACACTTCCAATGGGAATGGCACTGGATAAGGAATTAACCTTTAAGACTGTATTCCGTTACAGAAATATTTATCCTATGGCCATTGAAGCAGTAGCAGCAGGAAAAATTGCCATTAAGGATATTGTAACAGACTATTTTGAGCTGGATGATATTCAGCACGCATTAGATGCCTGTGTGGAAAATAAGGCGGATATCGTGAAGGGTGTTATTAAGGTAGGATAAATCCTGTTTAATTTCAGGTTTACAGACCAGAGGTTTTGTAATACAATAGAACACAACATTTTAAGTGATTAAAGTTCTGAAGGAGGAGAAGCAATGGGAAAGGTAACAATACCAAAGCAGTATCATTCTTGCCTTAATCGTTATGAAACACAGGAGGCAATCGGTACGATTAAACATCTCATGGAGAAAAAGCTGTGCATGGCATTAAAATTGAAACGTGTGACAGCTCCTTTATTTGTAGACCCGGCCTCTGGTTTAAATGATGACTTGAACGGGGTGGAGAGGGCTGTTACATTTGATATTCCAGACGCTGGAACCAATGGTCAGGTGGTACACTCTCTGGCAAAGTGGAAACGTATGGCTTTACACAGGTATGATTTTTTTGTGGGAAAGGGACTTCTTACAGATATGAATGCTATCCGCAGAGATGAAGAACTGGATAATCTCCATTCTGTTTATGTGGATCAGTGGGACTGGGAAAAGATTATTACCAGAGAAGAGAGAAATCTGGAGTACCTGAAATCTGTGGTAAACCGTATTGTAGGAGCTATCTGCAATGCTCTGGATGAATTGAAATATGAGTATGAGCAGTTAGACACAGAGCTTTGCCGGGAGGTAGCGTTTATTACTTCTCAGGAATTAGAGGACCTTTACCCCAGGCTTACTCCAAAGGAGCGGGAAAATATCTATACCAAAGAACACAAAACCGTCTGCATTATGCAGATTGGAGATGTGCTGGCTTCCGGACAGAAACATGACGGACGTGCGCCGGACTATGATGACTGGAAGCTAAATTGTGACATTTTGTTCTGGCATGAACCTCTGGAATGTGCAGTAGAGATTTCTTCTATGGGAATCCGTGTGGATGAAAAGTCTCTGGATGAACAGCTTACTAAGTCTGGCTGTGATGACCGCAGAAACCTGCCTTTCCATAAGATGCTTCTGGAAGGAAAGCTGCCTCTTACCATTGGCGGCGGTATTGGACAGTCCAGGATTTGCATGCTGCTTCTTGGAAAAGCCCATGTAGGAGAGGTGCAGGCATCAATCTGGGATGAAGAAACCCTGGAAGCATGTAAAGAAGCCGGAATTGACTTGCTGTAAGGAGTATCATTTATGGGATTTTCATTTGATGTGAGTGTTTCGGCGCTTACCGTTTTTTTTCAGGGACTTCTTAGTTTCTTTTCTCCCTGTGTGTTACCACTCATTCCCATTTATATTGGCTATTTGTCTGGAGGAACAGGAAAAATAGGGGAAGACGGTAAGATTCATTTTAAGCGGAGCAAGGTGATGGTTCATACCCTGTGTTTTGTTCTGGGTGTAAGCTTTGCCTTTTTCCTGCTGGGACTTGGGTTTTCCGCGGTGGGAACTTTTTTGAAGGATAACCAGATTTGGTTTGCCAGAATCGGCGGCGTATTGGTTATTGTATTTGGTCTGTATCAACTGGGATTTCTGGGAAAAAGTTATTTTCTTGGAAAAGAGAGAAGGCTTCCTTTTCGGCTGGATTTACTTGCCATGTCACCGGTGACAGCGCTGATTATGGGATTTACCTTTAGTTTTGCCTGGACGCCTTGTGTTGGGCCGGCTCTGGCAAGTGTGCTTCTTATGGCAGCTTCTGTAAGTACCAAGGTAGTGGCCTTTGGGCTTATTGGGGTGTATACGGTTGGATTTGTGCTTCCGTTTCTGGCGGTAGGACTTTTCACCACAACGCTTTTGGAATTTTTCAAGAATCATATGAAGGTGGTGCAGTACACTGTGAAAATTGGAGGAATCTTAATGATTTTCATGGGTGTGCTTATGCTTACAGGAAAGCTTAGTGTAGCGTCGGCTTCTCTGTCAGGAACAGGACAGGAAGGAAATGTGGCAGAACAGGCAGAGGAAGAAAGTGCAGAAGACGCGGAGGAAGCAGACCACACAGATGGTTCAGAGGGAGAAAAGCTTACTCCTGCGGTGGATTTTAATCTTACAGATCAGTATGGAAATACACATACCCTGTCTCAGTATAAAGGGAAAACCATCTTTTTGAATTTCTGGGGTACCTGGTGTCCGCCTTGTCGTGCTGAAATGCCGGATATTCAGAAGCTTTATGAAGAATTTGACCAGGAAGGAGAAGATGCCCTGGTTATTCTGGGTGTGGCTGCTCCTAATCTTGGAAAAGAAAAATCAGAGGATGGAATCAAGACATTTCTGGAAGAAAACGGATATACTTATCCGGTGCTTATGGATACAGAGGCAGAACTCTTTCAGACCTATGGGATTACTTCTTTTCCAACTACAATTATGATAGACAGAGATGGAAATCTGTTTGGATATGCAACCGGACAGTTAAACGAAGAAACCATGCGAAGCATTATACAGCAGACCATGGAAGGGAAGAGAGAATAGAGAAGAAAAATCCCCCGGCATACAGAAGCTTTTCTTTTAGGCTTCTGTATGCCGGGGGATTTACTTTGTGACGTAATGTATTTTAGAAATAAAAAAAGCGCGAGACGGGACTCGAACCC
>OHDQ01000477.1_pt1 | contig 16201 bp, 9 predicted proteins | sample 1606421 | NCBI WGS metagenome assembly OHDQ01 (sample SAMEA3879589, study PRJEB24766) | human gut metagenome | biome: human-associated habitat; feature: feces | place: USA | collected 1985/1987
ATACATCTGCGGGTAATGCTCTTATGAGAAGTCTGAAAAGAGAGCCGTTTCTTTTAATGGAAAGCACGCCCTCTTCTGTGAGCTGGCGTTCTCACAATCCGCTGAAAAGACCGGGGATGCACATGCTTTCTTCTATGCAGGCAGTTGCGCACGGAGCAGATTCGGTTCAGTATTTTCAGTGGAGAAAGAGCAGGGGCGGCTATGAGAAATTTCACGGAGCAGTCGTAGATCATAAGAACGGTTCTGATACGAGAACATTTCGAGAAGTGACGGAAGTAGGAAAGCGGCTGGAGCACTTAAGCGGCGGGATCAAAACTTTTTTAAACAGGGCGAAAGCGGCCATTGTTTTTGACTGGGAAAACTGGTGGGCTGTAGAAGACACGAGCGGACCGCGTCAGGATCTTGATTATGTGAAATGTGTGACGGATCACTACCGTGCGTTTTGGGAGTGTGGCTTGGACGTTGATTTTGTAAGTATGGACGATGATTTTTCGGGATATCGGCTTCTGGCGGCGCCACTTAATTATATGTATAAAAAGGGATATTCCGAAAAGGTCAGAGCGTTCGTGGAAGCGGGCGGAACTTATGTGACAACGTATTTCAGCGGGATTGTAAATGAAACCGATCTTTGTTTTATAGGACGGCATCCGTTGGAAGATGTACTCGGGGTGGTTTCTGAAGAAATGGACGCGCCGTCAAAGGAGTTTGAGAATTGTTTTGATTATAACGGAAAAGAATATCCGGCGTATACGATGTGTGATATCGTTCATGCAAAAGCTAAGACGGAAATTTACTCTGTTTATAAAAAAGACTTTTATAAAGGATGTCCGGTAGTAACTGAAAATGCATATGGAAGCGGAAGGGCGTATTATCTTTCGGCAGAATCGGATCAGAGGTTTCTAAGTGCATTTTATAAAGATGTGTTTATAAAGGCGGGATTGTTGAAAGAAGCATCATCTGCCGACCGCATATTAAAACGACTTCCCCATGGCGTGACGGCTGCAAAAAGAGAGGATGAGACAGGAAGAAAAGGTCTTGTTTTTGTGATGAATTTTAATGACAGGCAGGTTCGTTTGGAAGGCATTGGAAAGCAGATTGATGCAGAAAGTGGAGAAGTATATGAAAATGTGTTGGAAATGGCCCCGTTTTCATGTACGATTTTAAAGTTGAAGTAAAGCGTCAGTATGAATATTGTCAGGCAGTGAAATCAGAACATTAAGATAACGGCAGACAGAGTAAAAGAACGTAAAACGTAAGCCGATGCGCGGCGCGGGAAAATAGTGGAAGAAAGGAATCGAGAAAATGCAGTCAGCAGCAGATTTGAGAAGTTTATTGAACAGGATCGATCATCGTGGATATCCTGCTTATAAAGATACGAAAGGAACATATCGGTTTCCGGGATATGTGTTGTCTATAGATCATGTACAGGGAGATCCGTTTGCGTCTCCGTCAAAGGTGAGCATACATGTAGAAGGAAAGGCAGCGGCATTTCCGAGTGATCTTTACTGTGGGAAAGATCAGCGGATCGCGCTTCAGGATGAATTGACGCGTCAGTTTGCAAAAAAGGCGGATCAGTTTGCTTTTCAGGCAAAAGGTTCGGGAAAAAGTGGGATGATCGCTGTAAGCCGCTGCGGGCAGGAAGTTTTGGAACGTACGGCCTGCAGACTTGATCCGAACAGTGGAGATATCATTTTGCGGATGGAAATCGGTTTTCCCGCAAACGGAAGAACGATCAATGCGCGGGAGCTTGAGAAGATCCTGTTTCAGTTTGTGCCGGAATGTGTAAAGGCCTCTTTGTTTTATAAAAATGCAGATGCGGCCCGTCTGCGTAAAATTATAGATCTTGCGGAAGATCAGAGGTATATAAGAGATCAGCTTCCGAAACTCGGACTTTGCGCTTTTGTGGCAAACGGAAGCATTCTTCCGAGAGAGTCCGGCGTTTCGTCTAAGCCGATGCGCGGCGCAGTAAAGTTTCAGTCTCCAAAGGAGCAGGAAGTGACGATTACACTTCCGCATGCGGGAGTCATAAGCGGAATGGGGATCAAAAGAGGGATCACGCTTATTGTGGGCGGGGGATACCACGGAAAATCTACGCTGTTAAAGGCGTTGGAAACAGGAGTTTATCCGCATGTTGCAGGTGACGGACGGGAGTATGTGATCACCGACGATACGGCGGTAAAGATTCGCGCCGAGGACGGGCGGAGTATTAAAAAGACGGATATTTCTATGTTTATCAACGATCTTCCAAATGGAAAGGACACGGTTTTATTTTGTACGGAAGATGCCAGTGGAAGTACGTCTCAGGCGGCAAATGTAATCGAAAGCATGGAAGCCGGAACTTCTCTTTTTTTGATCGATGAGGACACAAGCGCTACGAATTTTATGATACGGGATGAACTGATGCAAAGAGTGATTCATCGGGAGATGGAGCCGATCACGCCGTTTATCGAGCGGATAAGAGAATTGTATGAAAAACAGGGGATTTCCACCGTGATCGTAGCGGGAAGTTCAGGAGCTTATTTCCATATTGCAGATACGATCCTTCAGATGGATCGATACGAGCCGAAAGATATTACCGGATATGCGAAAAAGGAAGCGGAAGCATTTCCTGCGATCAGTCTTTCTCAAGAGCCGGCGCGGCAGCCTGATTTTAAGAGATGTCCGATCGCAAATGCAGATTTAAAGGGGAATGACCGGATCAAGATGAAGACGATGGGAAAAGAAGCTGTCATGATCAACAAAGAAATGATCGATCTTCGCTATGTGGAACAGATTGTTGACAGCGAACAGGTGACAGCGCTCGGATATTGTATGCGATATGCTCAAAAACATCTTATGAACGGAAAGAAAGATCTTCGTCAAGTGATCGCAGAGATGGAAAAAGTTATAGAAAAAGAGTCGCTTGATGCGCTCTGTGAGAGCAGATCAAGTATCGCATGTATGGCGATGCCAAGAGCGCAGGAAATTTTTGCCTGCTTTGACAGATACAGAAAACTGAAACTTTAATAAGCGTGTTTTCGCAGAAAAAGAAAACGATCAGGATGAAGCGGAAAGGAACAGTAAAATGAAATTTATACATTTATCGGATCTGCATATCGGAAAACATCTTTATCATTACAATATGAAAGAAGATCAGGAACACATTTTGGAGGAAGTGATCGGATATACAGAGAAGCTTCGGCCGGATGCGGTTGTGATCGCGGGAGATATTTATGATAAATCTGTTCCGTCGGCAGAGGCGGTCGCAGTGTTTGACGATTTTCTGACACGGCTTTCATCGGTAAGCCCTCAGGTGTCGATTTTGATCATCGCGGGGAATCATGATTCGGCGCAAAGACTTGATTATGCCAGCCGTCTGCTTGGAAGCCGCGGCATCTATATTGCGGGGAAAGCGCCTGAGACGGAAAAAGAACATTTGAAAAAAGTTGTATTAAAAGATGAGTATGGTCCGGTGAATTTTTATCTGCTTCCTTTTTTGAAGCCGGGATATGTAAGGTTGTTGTGTGAAAACGAGACGCCGGGCAGTTATACAGAGGCTCTCGATGCGGTTTTAAGGAGAGAGGATATCGACTTTTCGGAGCGAAACGTACTTGTATCTCATCAGTTTTATACAGGAAACGGCGAGACTCCGGAAACGTGTGATTCAGAACTTTTCAGTGTCGGCGGAATTGATAATGTAGACATTTCCGCAATCAGCCGATTTGATTATGCGGCGCTTGGACATTTGCACAAGGCACAGAGAGTGGGGGCGGAACATATTCGATATTGCGGGACGCTTTTGAAATATTCGGTCAGTGAAGCGGACTTAGAAAAGTCTCTTCATCTTGTGACGATAGGGCAGAAAAAAGAGGCGGTCACAATCGAAAAATTTCCGCTTCATCCGCTGCGGGACGTACAGAAAGTGCGGGGATGTCTTTCTGGAATCTTAAGTTCGGCAGATCCGAAAAAGCGGGATGATTATGTGAGCGTGACGCTTACAGACGAAATCGATCCTTATAGACCGAAAGAACAGTTGGAAAAAGTGTACAGCCGTATTTTAGAAGTGCGGACGGATAATGAACGGACGCGTAAAAAACTTGAGTTTAAGGATGAGGATATCCGCATGGAAAATCCACTGGAAACATTTTCGGATTTCTATGAAGAAATGCATGGAAGAAAGATGTCTTTAGAAGAGGCGGAAATGATGACGCAGATTTTTGATGATGTGAAAGGAGAAGAAAGATGAGACCGATCAAACTTACGATGTCTGCGTTTGGTTCTTATTCCGGTATGGAAACGATTGACTTTACGAAAATTCAAGGCGGGCTGTTTCTCGTTACCGGCGATACCGGAGCCGGAAAAACAACGATCACAAACCTGATTAACCGCTTCTATGACATTCAGGACGGTAAGATCCGTTATTGTTTATGCTCTTTACGGGGAAACCAGCGGAGGCAGGCGGGACGGGACTATGATGAGAAGCCAGTATGCCGACGACGAGGCGGAAACATTCGTGGAATATACGTTTGCATATCGGGACGGGCAGTATACGATCCGAAGAAACCCGGAATATATGCGCGCGGGAAAGCGGAAAAATGCAGACGGAAAGATCCGCCTTGTAAAGGAAACGTCAAAAGTCAGCCTGATCATGCCCGACGGGAAGGAGTTTCAGGGGAAAAAGCGTGAAGTTGATCAGAAAATAGAGCAGATCATCGGATTAGACGCCGGGCAGTTTACGCAGATCGCTATGATAGCGCAGGGAGACTTCCTGCGGCTGCTGCATGCGGAATCAAAAGAGCGAAAGAAGATATTTTCCAAGATTTTTCAGACGCAGATATACAGAGACGTCCAGGAACAATTAAAAGAGCAAGGAAAAGCATTGTATATACAGTTAAAAGAAAATGAAGCCGATATTCGGCGTGAGATGGAGCGCGTCGATGCAGACGGATCGAAGGTGCAAAAGGTGTGGGAAGATTTGATTTCCCAGGAAATGCCCTCGGCAGAGGCTGTAACAGAAACGCTCGGCCGGATATTAAAAGAAGGAAAAGAAGCGTACGAAACGATGGAAGCCGAAGAAACGGCGCTTCGGAAAGAATCGGAGCAGCTCCATCTTATGATCGGGAAGAAAGAGGAGATCAACAGGATCTTCGGTCTGTTAGAGCGAACAGAATCGGAATATAAAAGACTGCAGGAACAAAGCGCGGAATATGAGCTTTTGAAAAATCACGCGCTGTTGGGAGAACGTTCGGAACAGGCGAGAAGATTGGAAGTGCAGGCGCTTCGTACAAAGGAAGATGCACGGAGGATCAAAGAAGAAATCGTTACTCTGAATGAGTGGATGGAAGAGCACAGTAAGCGGGAGAACAGGCTGAAAGAAGATGCGGAGCAGGCGGAGAGTGAGATGGATCGGATCGAACCGAAGCTTCGAGAACAGATCGTGCGTTTGCGTGAGATTCTTCCCAGATATGCAAAAGTACGGAAATTAAAAGCAGAGTATGAGAAACAGACAGTTCAGATGACACGCTGCATAGATCAGTGTAAAGCGGCGTCGGAAGATTATGAAGAAAAATACAGAATCTTTTTCGGCGAACAGGCGGGGATTCTTGCACAAGAACTTAAGGAAGGTTCTCCGTGTCCTGTGTGCGGGTCGGTGCATCATCCGCATAAGGCGAAAATTTCCGAAGGCGGAGTCGATGAAAAGACAGTAGAAGAGGCGAAAAAGATCCGTGATGAAGCGGAGCGAAAGAGAGCGGCGGCACAGGAAAAATATCAGGAAGTTCGCGCACAATTTGAAACAGAAGAAAAAGCGCTTTTTGGAGAAAGGTATTCTCGGGAAGATGAAAAACAGGCGGAAGACCGGCTTGCAGAATATGAGAGCCTGCTTGCGCAAAAAAGATCGAATTTGAAAAAGCTTCAGGACGCATACAGAAAAACTGCAGAAGAAAACCAACGTCAGGCAGGGCGGGCGGAAAATCTGGTTTTACAGAAAACGGAACTGGAAGAGCGGTTCGAGCAGGAACAGGAAATGTTTCGTCAGGAGATACGAAAGCAGCGGTTTGCGGATCAGGAGGAATACCGGGAGGCGAAAAAATGGATCGAAGGCTGGAGGCAGATGAACGATCAAGTAAAGACGTATGAAAGTCTGGTCGTTCAAAAGAAAAGCAGTGTTGAGACATTGAAAGGTCAGTTAAACGGTAAAAGGCGGCAGGAGACGGAAAGTGACGTCAGAAAGAAAAATGAGACAGATATGCTTTTGAAAGAAAAGAATGTGCGAAAACTGGAGATTCACGGGAAAAATATTACCCATCAAAGCGCCTGTGACAGCCTTAAAAAGTATTTTGCGGCAGAGGAGGAACTTCGGGAAAAGTATGAAGTTGTCGGTAATCTGAGCAGGACGGCGAACGGAAGTTTGACAGGCAGTGTGAAGCTTGATTTTGAGACGTATGTTCAGAGAAAGTATTTCCGGCAGATCATACAAGCGGCGAACCGAAGGCTTGCCAAAATGACTTCCGGAGGATTTATCCTGCAGTGTCGGGAATTGAAAGATTTAAGCAGTCAGGGGCAGGCCGGATTAGATCTGGATGTGTACGATCTGGTGACAGATTCTGTCCGCGACGTAAAATCTCTGTCAGGCGGAGAATCATTTATGGCGGCGTTGTCAATGGCGTTAGGACTTGCGGATATCATTCAGAACACAGCCGGAGCGGTGAGTTTGGAGACGATGTTCGTAGACGAAGGATTCGGTTCTTTGGATGATCAGTCGCGGGAGAGGGCGATCCGTATCTTGAAAGAACTTGCAGGAGAAAAAGGACTTGTAGGTATCATTTCTCATGTCAATGAATTGAAAGAGCAGATCGACTGGAAGCTGACTGTGACAAAAAGCGGCCATGGAAGCCATGCCCGCTGGATCATATAAGACTTTTATAAAGCTCTTTTTAAATACCGGATGCTGTATGCGGGCAGGACGAGCTGTCCGTTAAGTTCCTGTACGGAAGTGTCCTTGCCGCTTGTGATCGTTTCGTTTTCAAAGGAAAGGATCTGTTCATATGTGCCGTTTAACTCATGGTGTCCGGCTGTGAATTCACAGTCGGATGCGTTGACGGCAACAAGGAATTGCTCTTTTTCTGTTTTGCGCTCGAAAATAAGCTGATGATTTGTAATAACGATATTTCGATAAGAACCGCTGCACAGCGCATCGCTTTCTCTGCGAAGAGCGATCAGGCGGCGGATCAGATCGGTGAGATCGTTTGGCTTAGGCGCATCGAAACAAGGCCTTAAGGCATAATCATTATCAGGTGATTTCGTTCCTTCCTCTCCCCATTCGCTTCCGTAATAAATACAGGGAATACCCGGCATACCGAACAAAAGTCCGTAAGCAAGGGGGATATGCCGCTTGTTTGTCAATATGGAAGCAAGCCGCGTGACGTCATGGTTATCTGCAAAAGTCATGAGATGCTTTCCTCTGTAAATGCACCACTGCTCCGGTCCGTATTGGCGGTTTAATGAGTGGGCGATCTCGAACAAGTTCATGCTGTTAAAGCTGGAATATAATCCTTTGTAACATTCGTAGTTCGTGCAGCTGTGAAGCATTTCGTTGTTGACGATCAGGTTGTAGTCTCCGAATAAAACTTCTCCTACAAGAGCGAATCCCGGCTTAATCTCTTCGCAGAAAGAGCGGAGGCGGCGCATGAAGTTATGATCGAGAGAATAAGCGACATCAAGGCGCAGTCCGTCAATGCCGAAAGTTTCGATCCACATTTTTATGCAGCTAAGCAGATGGTCTGTGACGGCAGGATTTTGCAGGTTTAACTTCACAAGTTCGTAGTGTCCTTCCCAGCCTTCATACCAGAAGCCGTCGTTATATGCGCTGTTGCCGTCAAAATTAATATAAAACCAGTCTTTATACGGAGAATCCCATTTCTTCTCTAACACATCCTGAAATGCCCAAAAACCTCTGCCGACGTGATTGAATACCCCGTCGAGCATGATCTTGATATTGTGCGAATGAAGCGTTTCACATACTGTTTGGAAATCTTCGTTCGTTCCGAGGCGACAGTCGATCTTCGTAAGATCTCTTGTGTCATAGCCGTGATTATCTGATTCAAAAATCGGATTTAGAATGATCGATCCGATCCCGAGCTCTTCGAGATATCCGGCCCAGTCTGCAATTTTCAAAATCCGGTGCATTGTCACGCCGTCATTGTGCGTCGGCGCGCCGCAGAAGCCGATCGGATAAATCTGATAAAAAGTTTCATTGTAAGCCCACATAATTTCAGTCCTTTCAGTTATTATATTTTTGCTGTGATCAGATATATGTTTCCTCGTAAACGGACATCTGTACAGCCAACTGTTGATAGGTAGATTGTAACATATCAAGGCAGAATTGACATTAAAAAGTGTAGTAGATATACTGAATAAAGGCACAAAAACAAAGATAAAGGAAGTAAAAACGGTAAAAAATGAGTTTGATGGAAAGGATCCCCAAAGATTTTTATAAATTATTTTCAAGTAAATATACGGATTACTATATGCTGTTTCTCACGGCAATCTATGAGGAAATGAGTCTGTCTTATTCCGTGCTTGGATTGACGGAAAAAGAGTGCAGGGCAGTTATGAATGAAAAGATCGCGGCAGCGGCTCTTCTGTGGGATGAGGAAAATTATGATGAAGAGGGAGAGTTTCTTACACGTTCTAATATGGCGTCCGTGTGTCTGAAACATTTTCAGGAGTGGGGATGGCTGAAACAGGACTATGACGAGGCTTTGAACAGTTACGTTGTGACATTTCCTGAATATAGTCAGATGTATGTGGAGTTGTTTAGGAGTCTGCTTGATGAACAAGAGAGCGAAGAGCGGGAAAGCGTTATGACGATATACAGCCATCTGTATACATATAGTTCCGATAAAGAAAAAAATAATGAGATTTTAAAAAGCGCCCTTCGTGTTTCCAAAAAGCTTGTGCAGATGCTTGTAAATATGCAGGACGGTATGAGAGGGTATTTTGATGAACTGTCCCGTCAGAAAGATTTTCGGGGAATACAGGACGTCCTTGTAAAGGAGATCAATAACAGTGACAGCCGAAAATATGCGATCTTGACGACAACGGACAGTTTTTATCGATATAAAGAAGCTGTTAAAGAACTGCTTGACAGAAATTTACAGGAAAATGATATGAGCAGGCTGAAACTGTTGCGGGAACTGGAAGAGGTCCGTCAAAAGAAGATGAAAGACGAAGAAAACGCGGGAAAAGTTAAAGATCCGAAAAAAACAGATGAGGCGGAGAAAATAAAAGAACTGCGGCTGGAACGGGCGGCGGCAATGTGCGAGGAAGCGGCAGATACGCTGATACGAATCGAAAGGCAGTTTGATGCGATCGAAAGAAGATATAATAAACTGATCGAACAGAAGACGATTTTTGCGTCCAGGGCGGCTGCGAGAATACGGTACGTTCTTCAGGAAGGAGCAGAAGAAGACCGTACGGTTGCGCTTGTAGATCTGTTGAATAAAAGCAGGAGAAAAGAAGAAATATCGGAAAAACTGGCGGAGCGTATCCGCCTTAGCAGACCTCACAGAGCGTTGACGGATGAAAGTCTGTACAAACGGAAAGAAAAAGGGAGAGAAGCGTTTGTTCCGGCTACTGTTTCGGAAGGCGGACAGGCGGAAGAAAATTTGGAGTCGTTTGTCTTAAAACCGCTTTATACAAGGAAAGAGCTGCAGGAGTTCAAAGAAAGAAACAGTGTCGGAAACGTATTTAGAACTACGCGGCAGACGGTTCGGTCGGCTGAAGATTTGGAAAAATTGTTTTTTATATGGCAGGGAGCGACGGAAAATGCGTTTGGCAGTGGGGAGATCACCGTAGGAGAGGAAGAAGAAACCGAACAGGGAATGCGTTTTTCAACGCTGGAAATAAGAGAGGACTAAGTCATGTTTGAGTATTTGGAAAGTATTTCTATCACAGAAGGGGAACAGATAAAAAAGACGATACAGGCGTTGTTTCGCCAGACATGTATTTTGCAGGTGAAATATGATCCGGCAACACTTGTGCCGAAAGATAATGTACAGTATGAAATCTGTGTCCGGCACAGACATTTTATAGAAGACTATCTTTCGGTACTTGGATGTGAGCTTACGCATGATGCACAAGAGCATATTTTCTGTTTGACAGGCGACGGAGCTGCAAGGGAAAAACTGAATATGACAGAAACGGTGATCCTTCTTATCATAAAACTGATCTATAAAGATAAAATTATGGGAGAAGGGTTAAACGCTCCTGTGACAACGCTGAAAGAAATGCGCGAATACGGAAAGAATACGAACCTGATCGTAAGAAAATTGAAGGCAGATGAATGGAAAGCTTCTCTTTATCTGATGCGGCTTCATCAGATCATCGACGTGCCGGGAGCGGTGAGGGACGTAGAAGACGATACGCCGATCTATATTTACAGTACGATCAATCTGTATGTGACGGCGAAAGATATGAATGATTTGATTGAAGAATATAGAGAGGAGGCAGACGGATATGAAACAGCCGAAGAAAATTTTTACAAGAATGCTGATCAATAACTGGGGCGGCATCAGCCATAAAATGTTGGAATTCCACGAGTATGTGAATCTTTTCAGCGGAAAGAGCGGATCGGGGAAATCGACGGTTATGGATGCGATACAGGTTGTTCTGTATGGGAGTGTGTCTGCTAATTTTCTGAATAAAGCGGCAGATGATTCTAAAAACAAGAGAAGCGTTTTAAGCTATCTTAGAGGAGCGCAAAAAGACGGAACGGCAAACAGGGGAGACGTTGATTTTTGTTCACAGATTGTTCTTGAGATTGAAGATACCGCCACTCATATTGTGACTTGTGTCGGGGCGGCGTTCGAGGTGGCAAAAGGGGATACGGATCTGAAAAAATATACTTATTTCAGTCATTCGGGAAGAATTCCAAAGGATGAATATTTGGAAAATAACGTACCTTATTCGATCGCACAGATTAGAAAACTTACGGAAGAAAGAAGCAGAAGCGCCGATAACAGAGGCCGGGGTGAAGTAAAGTGTATCCGTCGAAAGAAGCTTATCTTTATACGCTGTACGGGGAAATCTTCGGTCAGGTAGAACAAGGTCGTATGATCACGATGGAAAAAAGCGCCATTGCTCTGAAAATGACGAGTGGAACAGGTCAGTTTATAAGAGATTATATGTTTCCGAAAACGAAAGAAGATACGGTGGCGACGATCAGTGAACAGCTTGGCGCGTACAGAGAGATCAAAGAACGGGTGGAAGATCTGGAAAAACGGATCGAAATGCTGGATAAGATCCAAGTATATGACAGAGAACTGACGAATGTGCGTGCGGAGAAAGTACGAACGGAAACAGTGCTCAAATGCATTGATATCGAGGAAAATATAATTCGACTCAAAGGACGGGAAAGTGAGTTGGAATCCGTTGAAAAAGAAGCGGACGAGGCGAAAAAAGAACAGAAGATACTTCAGGACGAACTGCAGACGATACGGGATGAAAGAGCCCGGGTACAGGCAGAATTAAATAACAGCGATTATGGAAAGAAAGAACAGGAACTAAAAGATTTAGAATACAGAATTGCTCTTCTGGCGGATAATTCGGCACAGTGGCGGCAGATCGTGAAAGGATTGAAACGATGGGAAGAAGAGGATGTTGTCACTGATTATGTGAGCAACAGAGCTCTTCAGCTTATTCAGGAAATACGAGGCGGAGCGCTTACGGAAAAGTTATGTAAAGAACTGAGGACACATCTTGACTTGGCCCTTGATAATATTACAAATGAATTGTCGGAACTTCGTATTTCGATCCATGAAACGGAAAAAGACATCAAAGAAAAACAAGATGCTGTCGAAGATCTCCAAAACGACAGAAAACCGTATCCGTTGGAATTGAAAAAGGCGAGACAGGAACTGCAGCGTGCGTTGAGCGACAGGTACGGAAGGAAAATCGAAGTTCATATTTTCGCGGATTTGTTTGATATTACGGATGAAAAATGGAAAAATGCGATCGAAGGACGGCTTGGCAGGATTAAAAAAAGTATGATTACAGAACCGGCATACGCTCTTGATGCAGCGAAAATATTTCGCAGGATGCAGCAGTTTGAAGAAGTTGATCTGATCAATAGTGAGGCGGTTCAAAAGGATTCTCCGGAAGCGGACGAAAACTCGCTATATGAAGCGGTACACGCAGAAAGCGGATATGTTGACCGGTGCTTGAAACGTTATCTTGGAAGAATACAAAAATGTGAGACGGTGGAAGAGTTAAGTACGGTAAAAGACGGAGTCACACCGGATTGTTATTCGTACAGCGGATATATGTTCCGCCATCTGCGCAGGAAGGATTATACGAAAAATGCATGTATCGGTACAAAAGTATCGAAGGCAAAGCTAAGAGAGCTGCAGGAGGAAATTATAGATCTTCAAAGTTCGCTGATCGCAGATCGTCAGACGGAAGAGTCGTTGAAAGAAGCCCGGCAATTTGAACGGTTCGGTCAGGAACCGGAACATTTGATGCGTCTTGCGGGTGCGGCAGACGAACTGGCCGATCATTACCGCCGCCAAGACCGGCTCAAAGAAGAAATCAAAGAACTGAAAAACGGAACTTTGGCAGCAGAACTGCAGGCTAAAACGAAAGAACTTACAAGCCGGATTGAAGAAAAAGAACAGGCGGCAGGAAGATTAAGAGAAAAAGAAATCGAAACAGGGAAGAAAAAGGGCAAACTGGAAGAGAAAATTAAAGCGCTGAAAGAAAGACTCGATTTTTTGATGAAGGGATATGTTCCGAATGATGAGATATTTGCCGAAGTGAGGTCGGCTTTGGAAATGAAGAGCGAAGCGGCTTATAAAAAAGAGATGACAGTGATGGCGGAGAGGCTTTTTGAGAAAGAAACAAAACTTCAGGATGAGCGGATAAAATCAAGAAATGCATTTAACAATACATATCCCGCATATGGATTTTCAGGTGTAGAACATGACAATGAAGTTTACGACAAAGTTTTGGAGCGATGCAGAAAAGATTTTGAGCCGAAATATAAAGAAGAATTTGAAAAACAATACGAGCTCGTGTACCATTCTCTGCGCGATAACGTGATCGCAACGATACACGGGGAAATCAAGTCGGCATACAGACATCGGCGTCAGATCAATAAAATGCTGTCGCAGATCCGTTTTTCGGACAGCATTTATCAGATTGATATCTCTCCGGCAAAAAATGAAAACGGACAGTTTTATGAGATGCTTATGGCAGAAGAACTGGACAGCAAAGTAATAGATCATAGTGGGTTTGACGGTCAGATGAGTTTGATGGAAGATGAATTTTTCAGAAAATATGAAAGGAAGATCGGACTTCTTACCGAGAAATTCATGCCGTCCAGAGAGGAAGACGGGGCAGGGCGTGAAAAGCACAAAAATGAAATGGAACGCTTTGCTGACTACAGAAACTATTTGGACTTTAATATGTATGAACAATCTATCGATGAAAACGGGATCGAGAAGAAAAATTATGTGGACGACATGGCGGGCGTCGATTCCGGAGGAGAGGGACAGAACCCGAAATATGTGGCGCTTCTTGCAGGATTCGCAATGCTCTATATGCAGCAGAGTAATCGGGATTCAAAGATTCGCCTTGTTCTTCTTGATGAGGCATTTTCAAAAATGGATAAGGAGCGAAGCGAAGTCTGCTTAAAATACGCAAGAGAATTGGAACTTCAGTTGATTGTCTGCGTGCCGGATGAAAGACTTCAGTCTCTGATCCGAAATGTGGACAGCGTATACGGCTTCCGCAGGTTTAGAAATCAGGTTACGATGATGCATATTGACAAAGGAAATTATCTCGATATGATCGCAGGGGAAAGCAGATCGGAAGAGGTGTAGAAATGTTTTTGGATGATGGAGCAATAGTTAAAAGTTGATAAAAAGGAAGGAAAATGTTGAATCGCATATGAGCGGCAATTTGTTGGCAAAGTGGATTATTGGGAAAGCGGAAAAAAGTGAAGCTTATCGGGCGGGAACGCTGACAGGCATGAAACATCCGAAACCGGACAGAGAAATGATCAAGGCAGCAGGTGGCTTGCCTGAGCTGATCAGACAGGCTGATGAGTTGGAGAAAAGCGGATATATCCGGACAGAAAAAAGCAATCTGGGCGCGGATATGAAAAAAATCTATTATTCCATAGATGTCATTCCAAAGCTGTGCGAAAAAGAAGGAATTGAAGATCCAAGAAAGCAGCAGCTTCGTTATATAAAACAAATAGAACAACTGCGCGCTGAGGTACAAGGCAGTTTTTTGGAAGGTTATTATGATGAGATCATAAGACGGTTGGAACTTGGGGAGATCGTAAAATCACCCGATATGGAGGACGTTGATTTTTTCCGATGTTTGAATGCAGTTGTGAATTTGAAAAAATCTCTGTGGATGCGCGTATTCAGTGCTGCTGTGCTTAATGACTCTAAGCGTTTTAAAAAAGATTATGAGAAAAAAGTGGTGAAAGTACTGGTCAGATCACCTTTGTATGAAGAGGGGATGACTGACGATGAGATATTAAGCGTTCATGGAATTCTCAGTTATGCACAGGTGATGGAATGGAAAGGTCCGCTTCTGTATAAATTAAAGGGCGGACAGGAGTATATAGAAGATAAGGCGAGGGAAAAGGAATATGAAATAGATACATCTCAAAATCAATACGGAACAGTGATTAATTCGCAGACATTGGAACGTGCCTTTCCCGTTTCTATAAAAGGAGTCCAAAGAATTGTAACGATTGAAAATAAGGCAAATTATGAAGAAATGAAATACAGAGAGGATACGCTTTATCTGTTCTGTCATGGATTTTATTCTCCGAAAGAACGGATTTTTTTGAAAAGATTAATGGAAGTGGCGGAAGGAGAGATACAGTATTTTCATTGGGGAGATATGGATATGGGAGGCATTCGTATTTTCCGGTTTAATAAGAAAAATATTTTTCCGAAATTGAAGCCGTATAAAATGGATCGAGAAGCATTTCAAGAAGCGCTTGAAAGAGGAGCGGGCATTCCTCTGGAAGAGAAAAAGAAAGAAAAATTGGAAAAGCTTAATGCGGGAGAATTAGAAGAGCTTAAAAAGTGTATTTTGGAAAAAGGAGTAGAAATCGAACAGGAAATTTTATTGGCGGAAAATGCGATAGCGGAAAATTGAAAAAAGTGCTGAGAAATGCAGGGGAAACGATAAGATTTGTAAATAGTATGATAGATTTTGTGAAAATAAGGAAAGAGGTTTTATAAAATAAGGGAAGAGGTTTTACAAAAAAGCTTGACATGTGTGAGAGCAGGGATTATAATATTACAGCATGACTAAAGGAGAAACAGTATACGCCATAGCCCCGGAGTGTGCTGATTTCACATATACAGGCAAGTAAATGTTATCTGATGATTTTATAGGAGGAACACCCATGAAAACTTATATGGCTAACCCTGACAAGATTGAAAGAAAATGGTATGTGGTTGACGCTGAGGGATGTACACTCGGACGTCTCGCATCTGAGGTTGCTAAAGTGCTCAGAGGAAAAAATAAACCGGAGTACACACCGCACATTGATACAGGAGATTATGTGATCGTTGTCAATGCAGCGAAAGTAAAAGTAACAGGAAAGAAACTTCAGCAGAAGATCTACTACAATCACTCTGATTATGTAGGTGGAATGAAAGAGACTACATTAAAAGAGATGATGGCTAAGAAACCTGAGAAAGTTATCGAACTTGCTGTAAAAGGAATGCTTCCAAAAGGACCTTTAGGAAGAGCAATGATTAAGAAACTTCATGTATATGCTGGACCAGAGCACAAACAGGAAGCTCAGAAGCCAGTTGAATTGAAATTCTAAGGAAAGGTTGAAAGGAGGATATTACAGTGGCTAAAGCAAAATTCTACGGAACAGGAAGAAGAAAAAAATCTATCGCAAGAGTATATTTAGTACCTGGAACAGGTAATATTACAATCAATAAAAGAGATATCGACGAGTATTTCGGACTTGAGACATTAAAGGTTGTTGTACGTCAGCCATTGGTTGCTACAGAGACAGAAGGAAAATTTGACGTAATCGTTAATGTTAAGGGTGGTGGATACACAGGACAGGCTGGAGCAATCCGTCACGGTATTTCAAGAGCACTTCTTGAGGCTGACAATGATTACAGACCAGTTCTTAAGAAAGCTGGATTCTTAACACGTGATCCAAGAATGAAAG
>OHDQ01000490.1_pt1 | contig 15772 bp, 12 predicted proteins | sample 1606421 | NCBI WGS metagenome assembly OHDQ01 (sample SAMEA3879589, study PRJEB24766) | human gut metagenome | biome: human-associated habitat; feature: feces | place: USA | collected 1985/1987
GTAAAACAGATAAGTTTTGATAGGACATTGGATTTTAATAAACCAATGTCTTATTTTTTTTCTCGGATTATCGTAATTGTAACACTTAATGTTACACGCAAAAGAGTATTATAAATATAAAAATATCTTTAGATGTGCATTTGTTAATCAGGAAGATGGGGGCAGGAAGGATAAAGATGTTTTTGGATTTGGCATTTTACTCACCCTGAAGAGTAAAGGCGGTTTTACAGGATGATTCACAGAAAATGCAAGGAGAGGCGGGAGGTATTCCTTATGAAAAGATTAGTAAGCAGGAAAAAAAGGAGTAAGGTGTCGCTGTTAATTTCCCTGATGCTGTGTGTTGTCTGTATTTGCGGACAAAGCGGTATTCCGCTGACTGTTTTCGCAGAAACAGAAACTCCGGTTTTCACAGAAGAGGCGCCTGTGTTGGATGAGGATGCTGGGGGCTCAGTAGAGACGGAAATGACCAATGAATCCATAACCAGTACAGTGTCTGATCAAAATGGATCCGGAAGTAACGTGAAAGAGGGAAACGTGGTTCTGGAGACATCGGATGTCCCGGAGAAAAATGAGAAGGCTCCAGGGGAAGAGACCATGACCGTGTCTGAAACAGAGGAAGTACAGGAAAGTGAATCTGGGGAGCATTCCGGTACTGAGTCTGAGAGTATGCCCGGTTCTATGACGAATTCCTGCACAGTCTCCTTCAGTGTTGGCGCGGATGCAATGGCTGCAGGCGTTTCCATACCGGAAAGCGTTTCTGTAAACGAGGATGAAACCATAGGAAACCTGCCTGTCCCTGTTTGGAATGATGAGGATGGAAAATCAGTAAAGGTCTTCGGCGGCTGGTATATGGATGAAGGATTTACCCGGAAATTTGATACAGGAACTCCTGTGAAAAGTAATATGACCGTCTATGCAAAATGGGATGTTTCAGAAGCGGAAGATATTTCTGCGGACATTCTGGGGGCTCAGAACTCTTTATTAAAAGTAAAAATAAAACCAGAGGATTCCTGTACGGTTTCTTTCAACATAGGAGCTGAGGCAGCTGCAGCGGGGGTTTCTGTTTCGGGAGACATTACCGTAACTAAAAATAAAAATGCCGGCAGCCTTCCCGTCCCTGTTTGGAATAATACGGATGGAGAACCTGTAAAAGCCTTTGGCGGCTGGTATACAGGTGAAGATTTTTCAGAGGTGTTTGATTCGGAAACGGTTGTCAGCTCTGATATCACCTTATATGCAAAGTGGAACAGTCTTGATGAAAAAGAGCTTTATTATGTCAGCTTCTACAGCCGGGATGGAGCTTCCGTGTGCAGTACGATTTCCGTTTCAGAGGGACAGATGGTTAGCCCACCCGACCCTCCTGTTTTGGAAAATATGGTTTTCCTTGGGTGGTCGGAAACTATGCAGGAAGAGCCATTAGCTGAAGTTTCGGAAGAGATGGAATGGTTTGATTTTACGGTTGCTGTGAGTGCGGCAGCTGCAGATGGCGGTAATATATTAAAACTGTATGCATGGTATGGCGATTCCTTAGAAATGAATGAACAGAAGGATGATGTTCCGGCATTGGGGCTTTATAAGGTATCGTTTAGTATCGGGGCAGATGCAGAGGAAGCGGGCGTGGCCGTTCCGGAAGATGTTTTTGTAAATGAGAAGGGAACAGTGGACAACCTTCCCACCCCTGTCTGGATGGGAGAGGACGGAAATCCTGAAAAGGCTTTCGGCGGCTGGTACCTGGATGAAGAGTTTAAAACAGAATTTGATACGGACACAGTTATAAGTTCTGATACTGTTGTTTATGCTAAGTGGAACGGGTTTGATGAAGAAGACCTTTATTATGTCAATTTCTTCAATCAGGATGGCTCTGTTGTCTGTCTGACCCTTTCTGTAGAAGAGAACAGAACCGTAAATCCTCCTGACAATGCTCCTGTAGTGGAGAACAAGATTTTCCGCGGCTGGTCATCAGTTTTACAGGGGGATTCCCTGGTAACTGATATTGTCAAATTTGATTTTTCAAAAACGGTGAGCGAAGCGGTTGCGGATGGCAGCAACACTTTGAATCTATATGCATGGTATGGTGATGAGGTCAGTGTAAGTTTTGTATCCAATGGCGGCATGGCGGTTCCGACAGCTGTTATTGCGGCAGGAGAGATGGTGGAAGAACCGATAACCGAACGGGAAGGCTATACCTTCCGCGGCTGGTCCGAAAGTAATACGGAATTTATGGAATTTGATTTCACTGCTCCTGTAATTACCAGCATAACTCTGTATGCTTTCTGGGAGCCGAAGCTGGTTCCGGTTACGCTGGTTTATATGTATGAGAATGCGAATGACAGTGAATATACTCCTGCGGGAGCCGGACAGACTGTTTATGCGCCTGCGGGCAGTTATCTGTCCATACGGAAAAATAATATTACAGCTTTGAATCAAACGCATGACATTATATATTCCAATGATGCGGGAGGGGAAGCAGTGGGGAATGCTTCCGGCAATGCGTCGGGTACGGGCAGAGCCACGCTGCCGGATATCCGCGACACTTATTTCCAGTATTCTTCTGCTTCCAATAACCGTTTTGTAATGCCGGATGGTTCTACGGTTATGCTTATATATTATAATCGTGCCCGGGTTACGCTGAAATTTACCTATGGCCTTTCCAACAATGCCTCAATTGATGTGAATGCACGGATAAGCGCTGCTGACCAGGCTAAATATAATGTTCAGTATATTGAAAAACAAGTAGGTTACTGGACTAAGTATAATGTCTTTGACTATTCATTTACAGCGAAATACGGAGAAAACATTGTACCGGTCTGGCCGCAGATTGGATGGGTGGAAAATGACAGCTCCGGAGGAAATCAGTTCTATGGCTGGAGGAAAAGCAATAACGATATTCAGGTTACAAATATGTACACTTTAGAAAGGGATCTGTTTAATCAACGTTACATAACTAATGGTGTACTGGTTTGCACCGGAAATCTTCCGGCAGTGGCAAAAGTAGTATCCGTCCTATGGGCTATCTATGTGCGGACAACGCTTCCCGGTGAAAGACCTGATTTTGTATCTGACGGTAAGAATTATACAATTTATACGGAAGCTTGCCAAAAGTTATATATTGAAAGCACTACAAACTTAGGCTATAAACAATTAGAAGGATGTACCCCTATCAGTGGAACGCCGAGGTTTGAGGGCCGCTATCATAATATAGGTAGCAATACTATTAGCGCGAATAATAATAGATATAGTGTAAGAACCGCAGATAATAGTTCTATGCAGCAGGTATTTGACAGTATATTCCCTGATCAGATTAATCATGGGACAAGTAACAGGAATCCTGGTGATAGGTGCCAGATTCTGCTCTATGACCGGAATAAAATTTCTCTTTCGCTTCACGTAAACGATGATACATACGGAATAAACGTACAAAAGGAGGACTACCTTTACAACGATTGGATTTATAACGATGATACCGATTTGCTTAAAACCGTGGAAGCGGGAATGGAAAAAAAGAATTACATATTTGCCGGTTGGTATACGGATTCCAGGTTTACTGACGGTACCCAGTATGTCCCTGATATAAACTCAAGAATTTCCGGAAACATGGAACTTTATGCCAAATGGGAGCCAAATCAGTTTACGGCAAGGTTCTACCTCTATACGGACGATGAATCAGTCCCTTACCGCGAGGAAGGCTTTGCGGAAGGAGGCAGGATTACGGACTGGACGGTTCCGCCCGCAGTGCAGGATATTTTCCTCGGCTGGTACTGGTATCAGGACGGCAGGCTGCAGCCCTTTGATTTTACTTCTGCCGTGGGCCAAAACCATGTGGACCAGGATGGAATCCTCAAGCTTTATGCCAGATGGAATGGCACGGAAGGTAAGGTCAGCTATCTTCCCGGTGCAGGCGGAGATAACAGTACACAGGAGGTCTTTGACGAACGAAAATATGAGATTAATGCGGCCAGCGTCATGCTGCCTTCTTACGATTCTGTCTGGAAAGATAATTCTGTACCTTCAGACAAGAGTATGACCTTTGTTGGCTGGAAAGCGCCCAATGGGGCAATTTATCAGCCGGGCAGATATGTTCCTGTAACCCGTATCCTCATGCAGTTTGAAGCCCAGTGGTCCAGGGATGCCGTAAAGCTAATTTATAATGCTAACGGCGGAAGTGGAAATGATGTGAGCGAAACCTGGGATCGTGGGAGCGTTGTAACTGTCTGGGATAATATGGATGCTTCTACTCCCCATTTCGTGCGTCAGGGATATGAGCTGGCCGGCTGGGATGAAAACAGTAATGCCGAGGTTCCATCCTATAAGCTGGGAGAAGGAAGCATTACGTTAACAAGTGATATAACAATCTTATATGCTATCTGGAGACCCATTTCTATTGATGTAACCATCAGGAAAATGGTTGCTGGCAGTATGGGAGATATAACGAAGAGCTTTGATTTTATTGTTTCCTGTGACCGGGAAATGGCGGAGGGAGACGGTTATACCCTCTCGGAAGGCAGCAAGGAAGCAAGGTTCAGCCTGAAGCACGATGGCAGCATAGTGTTGAAGGGAGTAAGAACAGGCTCTACCCTGACTATTTACGAAAGCAATGCGGATGGATATGAGATGACGTTTACGGTGGGCACGGATCCGAAGGAACTCAGTGAAGGTTCCTATACCATTCCGCTGAATGCTTCAGAACCGATTAATATAACTGTAATAAACCGTAAGGAGGGGGAGATTCCCGATACCGGTGTTTTACTTGATTCCGTACCATATATTTTGATTCTGATGATTGTAATAGTCGGTACGTTTATGTTCCTGAGGAAGCGCAGGAATCATGATGACGATTAATTGAGGAGGTGTAAATGAAAAAATTCAACCGGCATCAGGAACAAAGCGATGGCGCTATAGGTTCCGTTTCGCAGATGCAGAAGGATATGGAGCGCGGTTCACCGCAGAAAGAGGAGCGGCTGCGTATCAAAAAATGGCTGAAAGAGGTTCGCTTTAAAAAAACTATCTTGGGTGGAGTCAATGAAGCGGATGTGTGGAAGAAAATTGCTGAGCTCAATGAGCTGTATGAAGCCGAACTGGCCGCTGAACGGATTCGGTATGACGTTCTTCTGAAGGAATATGCGGATTATGAAGCAAAGCGGCTGGAAAAAGTAATATGTGAAAAAAGTAAAAACATTACGGAAATGGAGAAAGCTGGTGATGAAACAGAATACTAAAAATCAATCTATTGCAGAAATCATCAGCAGACGCAGAGAGAATGTTCTTGTAAGACAGGACGGTGTAAGTCTCCTGTTGCGTATCCTGTTTCTCACACTGGCAGTATGGTTCCTGTTTACCAGGGTGTTTTTCATTACACAGGCCAGCGGAAATGCCATGTTTCCGGCCATAAAGGATGGGGATCTGGTGATAGGCTTCCGCCTGCAGCAGGATTATGCCAAGAATGATGTGGTAGTCTGCCATATCAACGGGCAACAGTACATCGGACGTATTCTTGCAAGACAGGGGGATACGGTTATGCTGGATGAAAGCGGAAAGCTGCTGATAAATGGAACCGCACAAAACGGAGAGATCCTGTATCCCACCTATGCTGAGGAAGGGCTGGAATACCCACTGACAGTACCGGAAAACCATGTGTTTATCCTGGGAGATTACCGTACGCAGACCGTTGACAGCCGGGACTTTGGGCCGGTACCGATGGAGTGTGTGGCGGGGAAGGTCATCACCATTCTCCGCAGACGGGGATTATAGCCCCCATGAAACAGATGCTTTGATCAGTACGGAAGTACTGAATCAGCATACAACCCATTAAAGGAAAGGGAGGAAATCCAAATGAAGAAAATTTTATCCATTGTGTTCGCTATTGTTCTTATGCTGAGCATGGGCACCGTTGCATTGGCTGCGGAAGGGAATTATACGGACATGTCCCAAGTAACAATTACCAAGGAGTATAAACTGACGAATCCTGGTACGACATCACCTGCCGAGACATTTACTTTCAGTGAACTGACCAATGTCTCCGTTACAGATGCTGCGGAAGGAGTAACTGTAGAGAATATGCCGACTCCTACAATTGGCAGTATAAGCTATGAATTGGGGGAAGCGGGTTCCGAAAATATGAAAAAGACCGCTGTCATAACCTTGCCTGATAATTATAGTAGCGTTGGCGTTTATACCTATTCATTCAAAGAAATTCCAGGAAAAACCGCTGGTGTTACATATTATGATAAGGAGATTAAGCTGGTGGTAACCGTTCTGCAGGGGGAGAATGGCAGGCTCCGTGTAGCTGCAGTTCATACCGAGGCAGAGGACGGGGATAAAGCCGATAAATTCCCGAATGAATATTCCGCAGGTTCCCTGGCAATCGCCAAGGTAGTTACCGGAAATATGGGAGATAAGGAAAAGTACTTTAAGGTGACCGTTACCCTCACTGGCGAAAAAGAAAAAGGCTATGCTACCTCTTACAGCGTTACAGGCGGCAGTTATGAGGAGAATCCGGAAATCATTGAAATCGGAATCCCTACAGATTTTTATCTGAAACACGATGATACCATTACCATTGAAAACCTGCCTTATGGTGTTACCTATACCGTTGCAGAAGCTGATTATACAAAGGATGAGGAGGGGAATGATGATTATGATAAAGCGGCCTATACTTTATCAGATGGAAACTGTAAAATAGACTCCGCTTCCGATACGGTGACAATTACCAACAATAAAGATATGGATATTGATACCGGCGTCATTCTTGACAATGTTCCTTATGTTCTGATTCTGGCCTGTGTCTTTGGCGGTATGAGTGTATTTTTCGCAAAGAAACGCAGCTCCCGTGAAAAGTAACGGAGAAGTATGTTAACGATGTAAATTCCTGCCGTCGGGTACAGAGGGCGTTTCGGCCCTCTGTGAATCCGACAGTCTGGTGTGATGGAAAGGAGCAGGGCTGTCAGATAAGCCTGTTTCAATTTATGATAAAAATCCTGTTAAAAGCCGTGAATTTTATAGTCAGCTTCATTGTGTTTTTTTCCCTCTGTACCGCCGGAGTATATGCAGCCTATGCTTTATGGGATAACAGCCGTATTTATGCGGCTGCCAAAGATGTACAGGCGGACATGCTGAAACTGAAGCCTCAAACACAGGATGTGGAAAACGGCGCCTCCTTTGAGGAGCTGCTGGCCGTTAACCCGGATGTATGCGCCTGGGTGAGCCTGGATAACACCAAGGTGGACTATCCTGTTTTACAGGGAGATACGAATCTGGCTTATATCAATAAAGACGTTTACGGCAATTTTGCCCTTGCGGGAAGTATATTTCTGGATTCCCGCAATGACAGAACCTTTGCTGACACCTATTCCCTGCTGTATGGGCATCATATGGAAAACAGCGGAATGTTCGGAGATCTTGAGTTATATAAAAAGAAAGCATTTTTCGATAATAATACCACGGGAATGCTGATACTGCCCGACAGGGCATATAAACTGGAAATCCTTGCCTGCCTTCTGATTCCGGTTTCGGATGATTTTATTTTTAATACGGAGCAGTGGCAGGCTGATATAGATGGAGAGCTTGCTTATATAGAGGAAAACGCATTGTATCTTCATGAGAATACTCTGGAAGAGGTGAACAGGCTTAAGGAACCTAAGCTGCTTGCCCTGTCTACCTGCTCTACGGAGTTTACAGATGCGCGAACCATTATTCTGGCTGTAATGAAACCTTATCAGACAGCGGATTAGAAGGAGGGGGCACATGAAAAAGAAGATTATCAGCATATTTACGGCATTGCTGTGGATGGTGATCTGTACTATGCTCAATGCACAGACAGCCTTTGCGGCCGGGGAAGCGGGGATTTCCATACCGGTGAAGATTTCCCTTTCGGGAACACTCCCCTCCAGGGCGGAGGACTTCACAGTAAAGCTGTCTGCAGGACACGAGTCGTATCCCATGCCGGACGGCGCAGAGAATGGGGTGTACTCCATGGTTATCACTGGAGGAGGCAGCGGGAATTTTCCAATGATAACTTATGACAGACCGGGAATTTATACTTATACGGTCTATCAGGAACCGGGAACAAATGCGAAATGCACCTATGACCGCACCATATACAATTTGACGGTCTATATTGTCAATGCCGAAGACGGCAGCGGTCTGGAAGCTGCCGCTGTACTTCATCCCTCAACGGGAGGGGATAAGCTTGCCGGTGTGGAATTCAGAAATCAATATGAGACGGAAGGGACTCCGCCGCCTGAAGATACGCCGGGAACACCGTCAACACCGGGGACGCCTGCTGTGCCAGCTACAGCGGTGCTCGGAGACAGCGCGGCTCCTGTGATAGAAATCCCTGAAACCCAGATCGGTGTTTTAGGTGAGGCCCAAGGTCCGGGTACGTCAGATATGACGCCTGTGATATCCTGGCTTACGGTATTTGCGGGTGCGGCGGCAGTATTAGGCGGCTTTGGTTTTTGGAACAGGAGGAAACGCAGCCAGGATAAAAAATAAAGGCAAAACAGGCATTTGAGTCATTTAAAAACAGAGTATCGGATAAATTCCAGTATCCGATACTCTGTTTTTATGGCTTCTTTTTATCCGCAATCCGTTCCCGGTACTCCGAAGGTGAAAGCCCCGTTTCCTTCCGAAACTGCTTCGTGAAATGGGACTGGTATTCATAATCCATCCATTCGGCGATTTCCTTTACGGGAAGATCTGTTTTTTCCAGCATTTCACAGGCCTTATCCATCCGCATGCGGGTGATGAAGCACTGCGGGGACATGCCGGTATTTTTCTTGAAGATGCGGTAGACCTGGGAGGTGTCCAGCCGCATGTAGTTTGCCAGGTTTTCGATTGTGATCCGGGAGCGGATATTCCGCCGGATATAGATAACGGCGTCGTCAAAGCGGGAAAAGCTGACGATGTCAGGTTCTTTCTTTTCTTTTTCCTCATGCAGTTCTATCAGCCGGCCGGCGAACAGGTAGAAATAGCCTGTAATAGAGGCGATGTTTTTGCCGGTTCGGCTCTCATTGTAAATATTCTTGATGCAGTTTTCCAGAAAATCATCCTTATCATAATGAAAAATCAGATGCTCTTCGTCCAATCCGGCTTTTTCCAGAAGTGCGGCAGCGCGCCTGCCGAAAAAGGCAACCCAACACAGATCCCAGGGTTCCTTTTTATCCGCCGTATGTACGATTGTGGTGCCGGGAGTGATTAAAAAACCATCGTTTGCGGACAGATGGAAGATGCGCTGCCCTACCCGGTAGGTACCCTTCCCCCGGGTGACAAAATGAATGAGATAGTAGTCCCGGGTATCCTTGCCGTAGCTGTAGTTGGGAGACGTGGAGCAGAAGCCGGAGTGGAACACGACGATATCATCGTCAATATCCGGTTTCTCCGGGTATATATACTGATCATAAACAAGCATGGCAGCAGTCCCTCCTTATTTCCAGTGTAAAGGGCAGCAGGAGAAAATGCAAGATTTATATAAATGACTGCATGCATTTATTATAGCTTTTCTTTTGATGCCATCTTATAATAAGCCCATAAAGTGATTCCGGGGAAGGAAAAATCCCGAAACAGGGGATATTTATGCGTGAAAATGTATAAGTAAGGTTCAATACGGGCAGCCAAAAGGCGGACGGCCGTAAGTCAGACAGATAAAAGACGAACAGTTAAAAGCCATACAGTTAAAAGCCAGACAAATAAAAGTCAGACAAATAAAAGCCAGACAGCCGTCAGGCTTCGGGGAGACTATGGCAGCAGGCTGATGATTCTGGAGGTTACATATGATGGAGAGCATTGAATTTCTGACACTGGAAAATGAAGCGCTATCGGTGCGCATCCTGCCCGGGCTGGGAGGCAAAATCACTTCCCTGCGCCTGAAGGAAAATGATTTTGAACTGGCGGCTCCTAATACGGGAGGGAAATACCGGCAGCCGCAGGAGGATTACGGGAAGGAAGACACAGCAGCGGCGCGGGATGGGGATACAGGGCCGGATTTTTCCAGGTATGACGCTTCCGGACTGGATGATGCGTTCCCCAACATAGACGCCTGTGTGACACAGTGGGAGGGAAGGACGTACTGCTATCCGGATCACGGAGAGATATGGAGCCACCCTTTTACTGTGTGTGAGACCCCGGAGGGGCCGTTGCTTTCCTGGGAAAGCAGCAGGTTCGGTTATCTGTATGAGAAGCGGTTTTCCCTGTCGGGCAATTCCCTTTTCATCCGTTACCGGATAGAAAACAGGTCCGAAGCAGCCTTTCCCTGGCTGTGGACCTTCCACGGCCTGATGCGTTATGAGGAGGATATGCGGCTGCTTTTACCTGAAGATTTTGAAAGGTACCGCTGTGTGGCCGACCATCCGGTGATGGGGGCTGCTGGGAGCATCCTGGAGGCGGTGAATGGCCGCTATGATTTTACCAGGGTGCCGAAGGCTGAAAGCCATTCGGCGGTAAAATATTATGGGGAGGGCAGGAGCCATGCGGGACAGTGCGGCCTGTGGTATCCTTCCCGGGAAGTGCGCTGCACTTTGAAATATGATGCAAATAAGCTGCCCTATCTGGGCGTATGGATCACCGCAGGCGGCTACAGGGGAGATTATAACTGCGCGCTGGAGCCGGCCACCGGTTTTTATGACGATGTCCCAAGGGCAATAAAAAACGACACCATCCGTGTGCTGGAGCCGGGCGGGGAGTTCGCTTTCACATTGGAAATCAGTCTGAGAAAGGAGAAGCAATAAATGGAACACGGTAAAGCAAAGGTCTGGGAGGAAAACGTGGTAATCCCCACCTATGGAATCGGGGAACCCAATAAAAATCCCATGTTCCTGGAAAAAAGAGTGTATCAGGGAAGCTCGGGCAAGGTATATCCCCATCCCGTCATCGATAAAATCTATGATGAAAAAAAGGACGTAACCTACCACGCCGTTTTCCTGGAAAACGATTATCTGAAAATCATGGTGCTTCCGGAGCTGGGAGGAAGAATCCAGAGAGCCACGGATAAAACCAACAATTATGATTTTGTCTATTATAATCATGTGATTAAGCCGGCGCTGGTAGGCCTGGCAGGTCCCTGGATTTCAGGAGGCATTGAGTTCAACTGGCCGCAGCACCACAGGCCCAGCACCTATGATCCGGTGTCCTTCCATATGCAGGAAAACGAAGACGGCAGCGCCACCGTTATGGTGGGCGAGGTGGAGAACATGTTCCGCACCAAGGGAAACGCCTATTTTACCCTGTACCCGGATAAAGCCTGGCTGGAAATCCGCGTCCAGCTTTACAACCGGACCAGCGTGCCCCAGACCTTCCTCTGGTGGGCCAATCCGGCGGTGCCCGTCAATGACAATACCCAGTCCGTGTTCCCTCCGGATGTGCATGCAGTGATGGATCACGGCAAAAGGGACGTATCCCGTTTCCCCATAGCCACGGGAACCTATTATAAAATGGACTATTCCGCAGGTGTGGACATTTCCCGGTATAAAAACATCCCGGTTCCCACGTCCTACATGGCCTGCCATTCCGACTATGATTTCGTAGGCGGGTATGATTACGGGAAAGAGGCGGGAATCCTGCATATCGCAGATCATCATATTGCGCCCGGCAAGAAGCAGTGGACCTGGGGCTGCGGGGAATTCGGCCAGGCCTGGGATCGGAACCTGACGGATGAGGACGGTCCCTATGTGGAGCTGATGACCGGCTGCTTTACGGATAATCAGCCTGATTTTTCCTGGCTGGCTCCCTATGAGGAAAAGACCTTTACCCAGTATTTCATGCCCTACAAGGGTGTGGGCATGGTGAAAAATGCCACACTGGACGCTGCCGTGGGACTGGAAACGGAAGGCGGGAACGCTGTCGTGACCGTTTATACCATGGGCGAAGAACATGTAAAAATCCGTCTGACGCGCGGAGAGCAGCTCCTTTTTGAGGAGGACGCACAGCTGGATCCCGGCCTGCATTACAGGAAGGAAGTGAAGCTGCCGGAGGATATCAGGGAAGAGGAGCTTCTGGTTCAGGTGATTTCTGAGGAAGGAAAGGAACTGGTTTCCTACAGGCCCAAGAAGGAGGAAGTGGTTAAGATACCGGAGCCTGCCAGGGCGGCCCCTGCGCCTGAGGATGCGGCAAGCTGCGAGGATCTGTATCTGTACGGCCTGCATCTGGAGCAGTACCGCCATGCCACCTATGATCCGGCGGATTATTACAGAGAGGGGCTTCGCAGGGACGGCAGCGACATCCGCTTAAACAACGCTTACGGAAAGCTGCTGTTTAACAGAGGGCTGTTCGCGGAAAGCGAACCTTACTTCCGCAGGGCGGTGGAGAAGCAGCTGCGCTCCAATCCCAACCCCTATGACGGGGAGCCTCTTTACCAGCTGGGCCTTTCCCTGAAATTCCAGGGGAAAATGCAGGAAGCCTATGACGCGTTTTACAAAGCAACATGGAACGGAGCCTGGCAGGACGCGGCCTTCTATCAGCTGGCCTGTATTGACTGTGCCGGAGGGGATTTTGCAGCCGCCCTTTCCCATATAGAAAGATCCCTTGTGAGAAACTACCATAACATCAAGGCAAGAAACCTGAAATCCTGTCTTCTCAGAAAAATGGGAAGGACAGAAGAGGCAAAGGCATGGACGTTTTCGACTATCGCCATTGACGGGCTGGATGCAAACAGCCGCAGAGAGCTGAGGATGATTGCAGAGAAAGAGGGCGCGGCAGACGATGCACAGCCGTCCTGGGAGGAAAAACGTATTTTAAGCGGCAATCATAATACCTGCCTGGAAATGGCCTTGGATTATATGGAAGCGGGAGACTTTGAAGATGCGCGCGGCGTGCTTACGGATTTCGCAGCGGATTTTGTGGATAAAACAAAGGTATATCCTCTCATTTATGCAGCTCTTTCCTATTGTGCGGCGCAGCTGGGGGATAAGACGGAGGCGCTTTCCATGGCGCAGCGCTGTGAGGAGGCCTGCAGTGATTACTGCTTCCCACACCGTCTGGAGGATATCGTGATTCTGGAGCATGTGCGCCGGATCCTGCCGGAAGGAAGCAAGGCGCCCTATTATCTGGGAAATCTGTGGTACGATAAAAAGCAGTACGACAGGGCGCTGGAATGCTGGGAATATTCCAGAGAAAGAGATGACACCTTCCCTACGGTACACCGCAACCTGGCGCTGGTGTATTACAACAAGAAGCAGGAAGCAGATAAAGCGCTTGCTTCCCTGGAGAAGGCATATATGCTTAATACCGGGGATTCCCGTGTGCTCATGGAGCTGGATCAGCTTTATAAAAAGGTTGGCAGAAGCCCTGAGGAAAGGGCGGTGTTGCTGGAGGCACATATGGAACAGACCCAGGACAGGGATGATCTGTATGTGGAATATATCACTTTGCTGAATATCCTGGGAAGGCATGAAGAGGCATTGGAACGGACCCTGGGCAGGCAGTTCCATCCATGGGAAGGCGGAGAGGGCAAGATTCCAAAGCAGTATGTGACAGCCCTTTTGCAGCTGGCCAAAGAACATAATGCCAGGGGAGAGTATGCACGGGCGGAGGAACTGCTCCGTCAGGCGGCAGGCTCCTATCCCTGGAATCTGGGAGAGGGCAAGCTTTACGGCGCCCAGGAAAACCACATCTATTATTATCTGGGCTGCACGCTGGAGGCACAGGGAAGGGCGGAAGAAGCCGCGGAATGCTTTGCAATGGCCTCCACAGGTATTTCGGAGCCGGTAGGAGCCATGTACTACAATGACCAGCCGCCGGAAATGATTTATTACCAGGGCCTGGCCCTCCTGAAGCTGGGACGGCAGAAGGAGGCGTACGGACGCTTCAATAAGCTGATAGCTTACGGAGAAGCCCATCTGTTTGACGAGATGAAGATTGACTACTTTGCGGTTTCCCTGCCTGATCTCCTCATATTCGAAGAGGATCTGAACAGGAAGAACGTAAGCCATTGCCTGTTTATGAAAGGGCTGGGCCATCTGGGCAGGAAGGAAACGCAGCGTGCGGAGGAATGCTTTGAGGAAATCCGCACAAAGGATTCCGGTTTTTATGATGCGAATATCCGTAATATATTTTAATTAACAGGTAAAAAATCTGATTAATATGGCAATTTCCGGTTTGAAATGGAAATTGCCATATTTTTTTCCTGAAAAACAAGCTGTGCGGATAACAGATACGTTGAAAAATACGGTTTACGCAGATCAGGCTGAAAACGGGTTACTGTTCACTCCGTGACCAGTAACTGCATAAATCCATTAAAAATCGCCTACGGCGATGGGATTTATGCACTCTTGAATCACTTTCTTACGTACTGTGCAGTAAATGCACAGTACTGAGTGACCAGTAACGAAAACGGATCCTTTTTTCTTTGTGTCTGTTTTTCTTTGTTGAAAGTAAAAATCCAACATAGTAAAATAGTATTCATGAGCGGGAAGATCGGATGCTGGGTGAAAGATTAACAGAGGTGATGCGACAATGGACGAAAAACAGATATGGCTGGTATTGGAAACAGAACCCACAAAGGAGGAAGAGCAGATAAAGCAGGCTTACAGAAAGAAGCTTGCGCGGACCAACCCGGAGGATGATCCGGAAGGGTTCAAGCGTCTGCGGGAGGCTTATGAGCAGGCGCTGCGTCTGGCGGCGCAAACGCAGGAGCCTGAGGAGGAGCTGCCGGAGGGACCGGTGGGGGACTGGCTTTGGGAGGTGAAGGAAGCCTATGGCAGGCTGTCCTCCAGGCTGGATACAGAATTGTGGACAAGTCTGCTGGAACAGGATGTCTGTGTGGATCTGGAGACGGCGCTGGAAGCAAGGGACGGCCTGCTGCGCTTTCTGATGGATCACTTCCGTCTGCCCTCGGAAATCTGGAAAATCATAGACGAGAAATTTTCCCTGATGGAGGATATGGAGGATCTGGGAGAAAAGTTCCCCGGTGATTTCCTGCAATATGTGCAGAACAAATGCACCCAGGAGGAATGGTTCCCCTATGCCCTTTTTGAAGGGGAGGAGGACGCGGATTATGATACGTGGCTTTCCTGTTTTTACGAAATGCGCAGCGCATGGCAGGAAGGGAATACGGAAAAAGCGGAAAGCCTGTATGAGGATCTGGGAAAAACAGGAATCAGCCACCCTTACGCGGCCGCGGTCTATGCCGCCGTACTGGTGCAGAAGGATAAAAAGGAAGAGGCACGCAGGTTGATGGAAGAGGTGACGGAAAAGACGCCGGAGGATCCCTGGCTGAGGGATATTGCCGGACAGGTCAGGCAGGCGGCGGGAGACGAGGACGGCGCTTACCTGGATTTCCTGGCGGTGCTTGAAAAGGAGCCTGTAAGCTATCTGCCGTGCCTGCGGTGCAGTCAGTTCGAAATGAAACGGGGAAAAGAGGAGGAAGCCAAAAAGCGTTTGATCGCGCTGGTGGACGCCGGCTATGACACGCAGGATGTAAGAGACGCCATCCATGAGGTCAATGGACGGCTGATTCCCCTGTACCGGAAAAACTGGGAGGCGGAAAAGGAAAACCTTTCCCTGTTTTTCAAGCTGGGCTGGTGCCTTTTGCAGAATGAGGACAGTAAAACGGGAGTTTCTCTGATGGAGGGGATCGTCCCGGATCAGGCAAACTCCGCGGAGTATCACAGCCTGCTGGGCCGTTTTTATTACAATGAAAAGTTCATTCTGGCTATTCCTAAGAACAAACTTATTTAGGCAATACGGTATAAATACGATAGATAAAAGCACCGTAATGCAGTCAGTCAGAGCCTGACCGTAGATCATGTTATATGGCAGAACCGGAGGAATGTCAAGGATAGTT
>OHDQ01000492.1_pt1 | contig 15768 bp, 10 predicted proteins | sample 1606421 | NCBI WGS metagenome assembly OHDQ01 (sample SAMEA3879589, study PRJEB24766) | human gut metagenome | biome: human-associated habitat; feature: feces | place: USA | collected 1985/1987
CAACCGATATCCGGGGAATCATACGGTGCGCACTTTTTCCAAAACGGAATTGGAAGAACTGTTGAACAGAAGTGGCTTTCCTTTTCAGAAGTTTTATTATCCTTATCCTGATTATAAATTCCCTACAGAGATTTTTACAGATGAAACGCTGTATCAGAATATGTATGGAAAAGAATATCCTATCTATACAGATCAGACGGTTGCGCTTTTTTCCGAGAGCGCGGGGATAAAGAATTTTGCCAAAGAGAAGATTTTAGATCGTTTTGTCAATTCTTTTCTGGTTGTAGCGGGGAAAAGAGAGTGGCAGGAAGAGAAAGAGATTCGCTATGTGAAGCTTAATCAGAGCAGAAAGAAGGAATTTCGGCTGCTTACCCAGATTGTAGAACAGGATGGAGTGACGCAGGTGGAAAAGAGAGCTATGTGCAAAGAAGCAATGCCATTTTTGCAGAGTCTGGAAAAGGCAGGCGCGCAGAAGCTTCCGGGCAGTTATGAAAATCTTGTCTGCAGGTACGAGGATGAGGCAGTGGTTTATCCTTTTCTTACCGGAATCACTCTTAATGGGAAAGTAAAAAGATGGGTGGAAGAAGAGCGGTTTGATAAAGTTGAAAAAGCGTTGAGAGAATTTTATGAGACGTATTTTCAGGACAGGAGACGGGGAGTTTCCTATCAGACAGAAGAATTTTGTCGGGTATTTGGCAAGTATCCGGGAAAAGATTATTATGAATGTATTCAGCCGGCAAATGTGGATCTGATCTGCGCCAATATCTTTTCGGAAGAGGATGGAAACAAGATTATTGATTATGAGTGGGTGTTTCCGTTCCCGGTACCAGTGCCTTTTATTATGTGGAGGATGATTCACGAATTGTATACACGGATACCGGCGCTGCATCGTTTTTGTCCGGAAGAACAGATGATGGAAAAATTTGAGATCCATTATTCTGATTATGAGATTTTTATGCAGTGGACGCTCCATTTTGTCTATGAATATGTGGGCAGTGACAGGATGGATGTTTACAGAAAACCGCGGATACCGGTGGATCTTTCAGCGATTGTCAGGGAAAAGCACAGAGAGACCCAGATGAACAGTAAATTATATTATGACTTGGGCAGTGGTCTCAGTGAACAGAATACTATGGAGAAGACAGTTTTTCTGGAGAGAAACCGTTTCCAGATGACCTTTGATCTGAGTAAGATTCAGGGGATCAGAGGGCTGCGCTGGAATCCGGTGAAAAGCAGAATGTGTCGGATCCAGATTGAAAAAGTTCAGTGCAGCAGTCATGTAACTTTGATTCCATGGGGAATGCATATACAGGAAGACCGGCAGACAACGGTATTTTTAACAGAAGAACCGGCGTTTTTCCTTTCCGTATGGGATCCCTCGGAGGTAGATAAGATTACCATTTATGGAAAGATAGAATTTCTTACGATGAGCGAACTGGAGACGGTGATCGCCCGGGAAGAGAAACGGAGAAAATCTGCTGAACAGGAGAAACAAAAACGGGAAGAAGAACGCCAGCAGAAAGAACGGGAAGCTGCAAGTGTACAGCGGGAAATCGTACCGGAAGGGAAAAAGGCAAAGCTTAAACGTCTGGTGAAGCGGGCTTTGGGAAGAACGGAGGTACCGCAGCCCGTGGAGGAAGTACCGGAGATTTTGACCGCTTGTGTGGGAAATTCCGATCAGTTCCATTATGAGAAGAATAGCCTGAATCTGGCGGGATGGGCATTTGATACGAAATATCCGATGGAACGCCCGAGAATTGGATTTTATGCAAATGGGGAAAAAGTTCAGGAATATCCGTATGTTGTGATTTTCAGAAAAGATGTAGCGGAGGTTTTGCACAATCCGGCGGCAGAGTCCAGTGGTTTTGCATTTGTTGCTTCTATACAGACGCCAAAACCGTTAGAGGTATTTTTTGAGTACGATACAGAGGTAGGAACGGGACAGCTGCATCTGGGGAGTATACCGGCGGATACGGATCGGAAGGAAGGAGAAGTTCTCATTTTTCCGGCTGGCGATCCCAGAAGTTTGGGAAATATCCGGTTTTTCCGTATGCAGCACGTATTGGAAAAAGATAAGGCATATCCTCCACTACTCGGTCAGACGGCGGTGGATATTATTGTTCCTATATATAATGGGCTGGAATATTTTGACAAGTTATTTGCAGGTATTGAGAAAACCCGTATGGCATATCGTTTGCTTCTGGTGGATGATAACAGTCCAGATCCTAAGGTCAGAGAATATCTGGAGCAGTATGCAGCTTCGGATTCCCGAGTGATTCTTTTGAGAAATGAAAAGAATATGGGATTTTTGCCGTCTGTAAATAAAGCGTTGGCTATGGTCGAGAATCATGTGGCGCTGGTAAATACGGATGTGGAGGTGCCGGAAGAATGGCTGGAAAGACTGATGCTTCCGATTCTCACGAAAGATCGGGTGGCTACTTCTACTCCATTTACTACTTGCGGGACAATCTGCAGTTTTCCCAATTTTTGTGAAGACAATCCTATTTTTGAGGGAATGCAGCTGCATGAAATCGATGATGTGTTCCGAACCGTGAAGCCTCAATATCCGGTGATGCCCACAGGAATTGGATTTTGTATGGGAATGAATCTTCAGGCAATCCGAGAAGTGGGACTGCTGGATGAAGAGACCTTTGGAAAAGGTTACGGGGAGGAAAATGACTGGTGCCAAAGAGCCATCAAAGCAGGCTATGAAAATGTGCAGGTGGATAATCTGTTCGTATATCATAAGCATGGAGGAAGCTTTACTTCAGAAGAAAAACAGAGACTTTTGGATAAGAATCTTCAGGCGTTGGCGGATAAGCATCCCAATTATAATCGGGATACGGCGGAATACTGCCGAAGAGATCCAGCCAGAACCGTTCGTTTGTATGGAATGATGAAGCTTTTGGATCAAAAGTTGGAGGTTTCAACGATTGTTGCTTTTGACCATAATCTGGGTGGCGGAGCCACGGAATATCTGGTGGAAAAGAAACGTCTCGCTCTGAAAGAGGGTTATCGCTTTATAACCATAAGATTTGATATTTATAGTATGCAGTATTATCTGATCTATGAGTATAAGAAATATTATGCAGAGTGTTTTGCGAAGGAACTGGATGTAGTGCTTGGAGAAATCCAGCGTGTGGATGAAATCTGGATCAATGAGTTGGTAACCTATCAGAATTTTTATGGTGTGTTAAAGAGGATTGTACAGTTGAAGCAGGAACATCAGGCGCAGTTAAAGATGCTGCTTCATGATTTTTATTCCATTTGTCCAGCGGTCAATTTGATGAATGACAAAGGGGAGTATTGCGGGGCTGCCTGCGCCCAGGTATGCGATCGGTGTATTCCAGAAAACCGGAGCAATGCTTGTCTGGAATATGAGAGTGGAACTACGTGGAGACATCACTGGAGAGAATTTCTTACGAATTGTGATGAAATTTTAGCGTTCTCTGATGATACGGCGAGATTGTTTGAGAAGGTGTATCCTGACGTTTACCATCTGCGGGTGATTCCGCATAAGCCGCATTATCTGCCGGCTTTGAACAAACGGGCAAAAACAACTAAAACCTGGAATATAGGTTTATTGGGCGTTTTATGCTATAAAAAAGGTCTGGATGTAGTGAAAGAACTGGCGTCTTATATTGAAAAAGAGAACTTAAATATCCGGCTGAAATTAATAGGAACTTCGGACGAAGAGATAGACAGTCCGGTATTTTCTTTTACCGGAAGATATGGAAGAGAGGAGCTTCCACGTCTGACGATGCAGGAAGATATAGATATTTTTTTAATACCAGCGATCTGGCCGGAGACCTTTTCCTATACGGCTTCCGAGGTGATGTCCATGCGGATGCCTCTTGCTGTATTTCCTATTGGTGCTCCAGTGGAGAGGGTGCAGCATTACGAGAAAGGGCTGATTCTTTCCGATACAGATCCGGAAAGAATCGTGAAGGAAATAACAGAATTTGCGGTTCAGACGTTGAAGATAGAAGATCTGCCAGTTCACGAAGAGAGGAAATTTCTTTTGCCTCCCGTTATCGTGTGGAGCATTTCAGAGAGCAGCTCTTTTATCAGGGATATGCCTCTGATTTTATTCAGATGGAAGACAGTGATGCGGTTTGTATGGAATACTATAGAGCTCTGGTATTGTACCGCTGCAGTGATCTGGAAAAGGTATCTATTCTGATTCGGAAAGCGCATGAGGCAGGGCGTAGGGTATACTATGATATTGATGATCTGATTTTTGATTATGATAGGATTTCCGGAATTCATTTTCTGAAAGGCAGTGAGTATCGGAATTTTGAAGAAATCACCAGAAAGATTTATCAGTGCATGGAACAGTGCGACGGGTATTTTACCTCTACGTATACGCTGGCAGAAGAAATCCGCAGGGAATTCCCGGAAAAGAAAGTGGTCATCAATCGAAATTGTTCCAGTATGGAGATGCAGGTGTTGTCTCACGATGCAGTGGAACAGGTGGAAAAAGACGGGGAAAAGATTTATATCGGGTATTTCAGCGGATCGAAAACCCACGATCAGGATTATGAGGTGGCGGAAGAAGCCTTGCAGTATGTAATGGAAAAATATCCGCAAGTGCATATTAAACTGGTTGGCGTTATGTCGGAGAAAAAGCTGAATCAGTTGAAAAATAGAGTGGAGAAGCTTCCGTTTATGGAGTGGCAGAAGCTGCCAGGTGTGATGGCGGGAATCGATATCAATCTGATGCCGCTGGAAGATACAGTTTTCCACTGCTGTAAGTCGGAAAATAAATGGATGGAAGCTGCGCTGGTAAAAGTGCCCAGCGTGATGAGCAGAAACCGGGAAATGGAACAGGTAATCGAAAATGGAAAAACAGCGTGGCTGTGCAGCAGTACCGAAGAGTGGATTCAGGCGCTGGAGACCCTGATCACAAACGTTAAGGCGAGAAAAGATATGGGGGAGGCTGCTCATCGGGTAGTTATGGAGCGTTACATCACCCAGAATACCGGAAAGGATGCAAGAGAGGAATTACTATGCAGCGAGAGTTATTTGAAGTAGAAAAAGAGCGATTCGATCTGGTTGATAAAAGAATTTATCGGCTGCAGGGAACCTGGCCCAAGGAGTATGCAGTGACTGCCCTGTTGGACGGCAAAGAGGTTCCGGTGAAGATCAGCGAGCAGGAGCGGGTGAGCGCTCTGGAGCGTTTTAAAGATCTGGATCTGGTGGACGGCATGCGGATTCAGATGGAGGTGGAGCTTCCTGAGAGTCTGGAACAGTATAAAAAGCTGACGATTCAGGGAGAGAATGGGGGTGACCGTTTTGTATGGTTTTCTGTCTCGGCTCGTCAGTTGGCGAGAAAGCAGGGAAAACCCCAGTATTTTCTTGAGAGTATTGAAATCGAACAGAAGGCGGGAATCTGTAGGGTGAGAGGCTGGGCGGCTTTCGGTCAGCCCCTGCAGATCCGTTTGGAGAGTAAGGACAGAAAGAAGATTCCCTGTGAGATTCAGAGAATGAAGCGGGTGGATGTTCAGAATCAGTTTCAGGAGGCGGAGATTGAAGAAAAATGTGGATTTTTCTTTGAATTGCATTATCAGAATCTGAAAGAGTTTTATCTGATCTTTGAGGCTGAGGGAGGAAGAACCCTTCGGCTCGTTCATCTGCAGCCGGCGCTGGTGCTGGCGGAGAAGGCGGGAGGATATTACAAAAAAGGCTGCCGTTTTCTGAAACTTCATGGTGTGACTGCCCTTACAGGAAAGGTGATGGAGAAGCTTACCAAGGGAAGAAAGGAAAATATGGTATATTCCAAGTGGCTGCCCTGTCATCTTCCCACGAAAAAGGAACTGGAGCAGCAAAGACAGGCAGAGTTTCCATGGAAGCCGCTGTTCAGCGTGGTGGTTCCTTTGTATAAAACGCCGGAAAAATATCTTCTCCGTCTGATTGAATCCATGAAAGAACAGACGTATACCCACTGGGAACTGTGTCTTTCTGATGGCAGCGGAGAAAATTCTCCGATCCGGGAGCTTTTGGAGCAGGCGGTAAGGGAAGATGGAAGGATTAAAGTGATCTCTCACAAGGAACCTTTGCAGATTTCTGAAAATACCAATGCGGCGATAGCGGCAGCGTCTGGGGAATATATTGTGTTTGCAGATCATGATGATGAACTTTTGCCTCATGCGTTGTATGAGTGCGCGAAAGCATTGAATCAAAACAGGGAGCTGGAGGTACTTTATTCTGATGAGGACAAGATGTCCATGGACGGACACAAGTTTTTCCAGCCGCATTTTAAGCCGGATTTTAATATTGATCTTCTGTGTACCGTGAATTATATCTGTCATCTTTTTGTAGCAAAAAAGACACTGATCGATCAGGTGGGAATGCTGAGAAAAGAGTTTGACGGAGCGCAGGATTATGATTTTATTTTTCGGTGTGTAGAAAGGGCTGGGGAGAAGAAAATCCATCATATTCCCAAGATTTTGTATCACTGGAGGAGTCATGAGGATTCTACTTCTGAGAATCCGGAAAGTAAGCTGTATGCTTTTGAGGCGGGCAAAAGAGCTGTTCAGGCTCATTATGACCGGATCGGTGTGCAGGCGCAGGTTTCCAAAGGAGAGTTTCTGGGGCTGTATCGAACGAAATTCCTGAGAGAAAAAGATCCGCTGATTTCTATTATTATCCCGAATAAGGATCATATTGATGATTTGAAACGGTGTATGGATGCCATTGAGAATCGTTCCACATACAGGAATTATGAATTTATTATTGTGGAAAATAACAGTGAGGACCCGGAGACTTTTGCCTATTATCAGCAGTTGGAAACGGTCAATCCAAGAGTCCGTGTGGTGTACTGGAAGGGTATTTTTAATTATTCTGCCATTAATAATTTCGGTGTGCAGTATGCCAAGGGGGAATATCTGCTGCTTTTGAATAACGATACGGAGATTATCAATGAGGATTGTCTGGAGGAGCTTTTGGGCTACTGTACCCGTTCGGATGTAGGAGCGGTGGGCGCCCGGCTGTATTATGAGGACGATACCATTCAGCATGCAGGAGTAGTGATCGGTTTCGGAGGAATCGCAGGGCACTGTTTTGTACAGCAAAAGCGAGGATTTACAGGATATTGTCACCGGATCATTTGCGCGCAGGATTACAGTGCGGTGACGGCTGCCTGTATGATGGTGAAGCGGGAGGCTTACGAGAAAGTAGGCGGTTTGAGTGAAGAATTTGAAGTTGCTTTTAACGATATTGATTTTTGTCTGAAATTGGGAAGAGAGGGCTATCATATCGTATACAATCCTTATGCAGAGTTGTATCATTATGAATCCAAATCCAGAGGTCTGGAGGATACCCCGGAGAAGGTAGCTCGGTTCAACAGGGAAATTGCCATGTTTGAGAAACGATGGCCGGATATTCTGCGGGATGGAGATCCTTATTATAACCCGAATCTTACGTTGGACAGTCAGGATTTTTCTCTGAGACGAATCAAGAAAGGACGGTAATGAGTTATGAAAGTATTTGTAACAGGTGTGGCAGGTCAGCTTGGCCATGATGTGATGAACGAACTGGAAAAGAGAGGATATGAAGGTGTGGGAAGTGATATTGCATCGGAATATGCAGGGGTGCAGGATGGTTCTGCCGTAACGAAAATGCCTTACATCTCCCTGGATATCACTGACAAGGCGGCAGTGGAGCAGATTCTTTGTGAAGTACAGCCGGATGTAGTGGTACACTGCGCAGCGTGGACAGCGGTAGATCTGGCAGAGGATGACGATAAGGTGGAAAAAGTTCGCGCCATCAATGCGGGAGGAACAGAAAATATTGCGCTGGTTTGTAAGGAGCTGGACTGCAAAATGGTCTATATCAGCACAGATTATGTATTTGACGGTCAGGGAACAGAACCCTGGGAGCCGGATTGTAAGGATTATCATCCCATCAGTGTATATGGAAGCACGAAGCTGGAGGGAGAGCTGGCAGTTGCAAATAATCTGGAAAAATACTTTATCGTTCGGATTGCGTGGGTATTTGGCGTTAACGGAAAGAATTTTATCAAGACAATGCTTAGTCTCAGCGAAAAATACGATACCATCCGTGTGGTGAACGATCAGATCGGAACGCCTACCTATACCTTTGATCTTGCCCGGCTTTTGGTGGATATGATCGAGACAGAGAAATATGGCTATTATCACGCGACCAATGAGGGCGGTTATATTTCCTGGTATGATTTTACCTGCGAGATCTTCCGTCAGGCAGGAAAGGACACAAAGGTAATCCCGGTAACAACAGAAGAGTACGGTCTTTCCAAGGCAGCCAGACCGTTTAACAGCCGTCTGGATAAACGTAAGCTGGTGGAAAATGGATTTGAACCGCTTCCTACCTGGCAGGATGCGCTGAGCCGCTATCTGAAAGTGATTCAGGGTTAGCGTGATGGGAAAAGAAAGAAAAGTTTTGGACAGAAAGGAAAGAGTCTGCGAGATCCTGTTTCTTGTGCTGGTCTTTTGTTTTCTGTTTATCTGGGCGGCAAAGGCTCCTTTTAACTCTTCCCCGGATGAAGAAATGCGGTATCGGGTATCGGAATATATTATGAATCATGGCAGTTTGCCGGATGGAAGAGACCCGGAGATCCGCAATCCAAATTGGGGAATCTCCTATGCGTTTAATCCGTATATCAGTTGTATTCTGGCAGCTCTTTTTGGAAAAGTAACCACACTGTTTACGGACAGTTTTCGGGCGTTGTATCTGAGTATGCGGCTGGTGAATGTGATTTTTGGAACATTGACAGCGTTTGTGGCTCTCAGGATCGGAAAGCGTTTGTTTGAGAAAGAGAAAGCCTGGTTTTTTACCGTGGCGGTTACGTTTCTTCCGGGAGCAGCTTTTCTTCATACGTATATGAATATGGATTCCGTAGCGCTCCTTTCTACCGCCTGGATTTTTTATTGCTGGGTTCGGGTGGTACAGGAAGGATGGACAGGAAAAATATGTATACAGTTGGGTTTCGCTATGTCCCTCTGTATCCATTCTTATTATAATAGCTATGGATTTTTGTTGTGCAGCGCAGTATTTTTTGTGGGAAGCATGATGAAGGGGAATCAGAAACAGTGGGATTTCCCTCAGATGTGGAAAAAAGGGCTGTTAATGCTGGGAATTGTATTCTTGCTTTGCGGTTGGTGGTTTATCAGAAATGCCGTTCTGTATGACGGAGATATTCTGGGAATGGCGACTTCCAGCAAATATGCAGAACGGTATGCTATTGAAGAATTAAAACCTTCCAACCGGGCTACGCCCCAGTCTTTGGGGATGACCGTAGGGCAGATGTTTTTCTGGATACCGAGCGGCTGGAAATATAACTGGCTGGGCACAGTGGCAGCCAGCTTTGTAGGCACTTTTGGGTTTATGAAGATTTTTATGCCGGAACTATGGACGAAATCCTATCTGGTTTTTCTTGCGCTGGGAATTTTGGGTGTTATCCCTGTCTGGAAGAGAATCTTCTGTGTAGCCAGAAGTAAAGTGAGAGAAGAAAGAATAAAAAAAGAAGATGGGGTATGGATTACCCGGCAGTATCGAAAAGCGAAAGTTTGGAATATGGAAAACTGGATGCGGATATGTCTCGCTCTGACAATCATTATTCCCGGCTTTTTGCTGATCTACTATGCTTACGCCAGTGACTTTCAGGCGCAGGGCAGATATCTTATGCCGGCTTTATTTCCGGTCATGTATTTTATGGTGCTGGGATATGGGAACTGGTTAGATAAGCTTGTGAAGAGTGATCGGGTGAAAAAATGGTTTTATCGTATTGCTTCTTTTGTTTGGGTGGCATCCTGCGTTATGGTATACTTGGTGGTATACGCACCGAATTATTGAGAAAAGGGTGCTATTCAACAGTATACTATATGGCTGAACTGTTACAAAATATACCTTTTTATTTTTTTGAAGAAATGTCACCATTTTTACTCTTATTTTTGCAATATTTCATCTAAAAATGGTCTCATCGTATTGAAAAATATTACAAAAATGCAATTTAAAAAAAATGTCACCACTTTTTTGAAGAAAAAATGGTGACACTTTTAGAGAAATACTAAAAAAGTATATATTCTCATAAACATCAAGAAAGATAGATGGGTATCCGGTTTTGCCAGAGGAGTTCTTCTCCACTAGAATCGGGAATCTCCATGGTGCTGAAAAATTCTTCTGTTATAGCATCTAGTTCTTTTCGCGTGGCAGCAGCGATATAATAGAGTGCCACATAGGGATTGGGACTATGGGCGATCACGGATTCGCCTTCACGGTAGAAGATCCATGGTTTTATGACAGCCGGGTGCTGAGCCAATTTTTGGGCAGCGGATAAGTCGGCAATTTTCTTTTGTTTTCCATGAAAATACAGGACGGCTCCGTGACGGATCGGTGTTTCTGGATGATGGTGTTCCAGTTGACGGCGCAGAGCTTCTCTGTCATACAGAGCGTTTAATAATAAGTCTTCCATATTAAGTCCAAAGACAATATCAGTGAGTTCATGTTCGTAGCCAAAGAAGCGCCCTGCAATTTCGCACACCTGAATTTCTTTTCCGGGAGCCCAGAAAAACTGCATGGAAAGCGCCCCGTCCTGCTGACCGGTATGGGTAATAAAATCCTGCAGAAGCTGGCGGGCGGCAGGGGCAACCTGCTCATAAAAACAGGAAGGATATACATTGCGGGTACTGATGGGAATTTCCCCGTACTGCGTTTCTGTTTTTTCCCGGTCTGCAATGCTGATGATATGAACCTGTCCGTCCAACACCCAACTCATCAGATTAAACTCATATCCCTCATTGTATTCTTCCAGAAGAATTTCATCCAGATTGGTAAAAGCGGAAGTGCGCTGGATTGCCTGAAAGAGTTCCTGATTGTTGTGTACCACATAAATTCCGCGGGAGCCGTATTTATCCAGAGGTTTTGTTACCAGAGGATAGCGCAGACCGTGGGAAGCTAAAGTTTTGCAAAGATCAGTATCTTTGACGGGAATGCGGAGAAATCCCGGGGTTGGAAGCTGCATTTGCTGCAGGAGTTCTTTGGCGGCTGCTTTATCGCGATACCAGGGAAGCTGTTCCGGTTTCAGGTAGCAGGGAAGATCCGCAGCGGCTGCAATTTTCACCATGCATTCCAGAAGGAGATCAGAAAATGAAGTAATGATACCGTCAACGGTCTTTTCTTTGCAAAGCTGTGCGATTTCTTCTGTTGCAGTTACCGGAATCACATAATCTTCGTCAGCGAAAGTTCGGGCGGGTCCATCCGGGTAGTTATCGCACACAATGGTATAGTAGCCCCGCTCTTTGGATTTTTTTACCAGTTGTACAAATTCACCCATGGAACCTAAGATTAATAATCTGTGTTGCATATAAGATCCTTTTGTAACTGCTCACTATCTTCACAGTTACATCCTTTCTAAATTTCTTTCTCAATTTTTTCTATTGTTTTGATCATAAAGTTCATTTCTTCCATACCATACCGCTGATCGCAGGGAAGAGGCAGAATATTGGCTGCCCAGTCGTATTCCCTTCTGGTATTCGGAAGGCTTTTCAGAACATTTCCCCAGTTGGTGGGAATAAAAATCTTGTATTTTGCCAGTTCTTTTCGAAGCTGTATGCCCTTTGGCGAATAATAAGGATAGGCAAAGGGACCTTCCGGTATCTTGCGGATAAAGGGATTTTTTCGGAAATTTTCCGGATTCAGATGTTGGTGAAGATACTGATAATTTTTTTCCCGTTGTTCTTTGATCCGGTCATAGTCGATTCCACGCAGCAAATTACAGGTCAGTCTGGACATATATTTTGGCTCTTCCTGATGGTACGTGGAAGCGTTCTTCAACATTTGCTGGTAGTAAGTTCCGGCGTCATGTTCGTATCGTCCCAGAATATGTTCCATGCGGGTGTTGGAGTGATCCGTTTCCGATAAGGGAATAAGTTTTGCATCGGTAGCCAGATAAGCGCCGTCACTGAGACCGAAAAATTTCCGGCAGGAATAAATCGTATCGATACCAGGAAGAGGACGCTGATAAAATCCATGCGTATGATCAACGATAATTCTATCATATTTTTTCTGATATTGCAGGATCAAATCATCCGTAAGCTGTCCATAGTAATTCACAAGATAAAGATATTCTCCTTTCCTAAGACCGCAAGGACGGTCAAGCAGAGGAGTCAGTGTGTCATCCAGAGCATAAAAAGAAATCTCTGTGTCTGTCTGAGCGCAGGCATCTATAACAGAATCACAGAGAAATTCAGGCAATAAAAGTTTTTTACATTTTCTGGAACGCAGCAGCCAGACAAGAGCGGTGCGTCCCAGATTTGCCTTATATAAATTGGGATAGTATTCGGAACCGGAAAATTCTTCCAGTTCCAGATATCCTCCTATTTCTTTTTTCATTCATCCACATCTTTCTGCCGTATTACATAATGAGGCATTTTTTTTGATTCATTGAGAATGTTCATGAGATAGATTCCAATAATTCCAATGGAAAGTAAGGTAATGCCAAAGAAAGCAAGCAGTACCAGCATCAGAGACGTCCATCCTTCTATGGAAGTTCCGTAGATAAAATAACGGATGAGATAAAAGAGTCCCATGATGAAACTGAACAGAAAACTTAAGATTCCCAGATTGCGAACGAGAATCAGCGGAAAATTTGTGTGGGTCGTGATATCATAGATCAGATCCTTTGCAAGGCGCCGGAAAGAATAACCGCTTTTGCCGTAGGCTCTTGCATCATGGCGAACTGGAACGTTTATGATCCGATTGGAAGAGAGTACCAGAAGATTGCCGATCTGGGGAAGATAGGTGTTGGTTTTCAGCATGGCTTCCACCAAAAATCTTCGGATCAGACGGTAACTGGTAATCTGAAGGTTTGGATCTTTTCCCAGCATCTTGGAAGTTGCCCAGACAGATACTTTTGTGCCAAGTTTGCGGATCGGATTATGCTTGCGTCCTTCGTAACTTGCAATGATCACATCGACATCGTCACGATCATTCATCACTTTGATCATTTTAGGAAGTTCTTCTGGCGGATGCTGTAAGTCATCGTCCATGGTGACGATAAAATCGCCTGCCGCATGGGAAAATCCGCATAAAAGTGCGGGATGCTGCCCAAAATTTCGCGCCATTTGAATGATCTTAACCCGGTGATCTTTTTTTCTTAGCTCCGTCATTACCTGAAAAGAGTGGTCTTTGGAACCGTCATCTACAAGGATCAGTTCAAAAGGCTGCTGTATTTCTTCACGAAAGACTTTTTCCAGGCGGCTATAAAGTTCGTTTAAGGTGTGTTCTGAATTATATACAGGAACAACAACAGAATAGAGTGCCATATGTTTTCCCCCGATTTTTCTACTGTTTTTCGACTCAATCATACCATTTTAGAGAATTTATTTCAAGAAAAACAATTTCTTGAAGAGAGAAAGTAATAGTGTTATAATAAACAATATATGCTTTTTGGAGAGTTTTATTTTGATAAGGCGGTGAACAGTGTTGCAAAGGGGAAAAGCTTATATACAGCTGCATTTAAATATTCTTTTATTTTCTCTCACCAGTGTTTTTTCAAAATTGGCGTCTGTAGAATATAATAAGAACGGATGGAATGGAATCGGACTGTATGTTTATGCGTTTTTAATGATCGCGAATTGTGGGATTTATGCCATTGCATGGCAGAAAGCAATTAAGAAGTTTTCTCTGTCTACAGCCTATGCCAATAAAAGTGTTTCACTTTTGTGGTCGCAGATCTGGGCAGTGATTATTTTTCATGAAAATCTTTCCGTACAGAATATCATAGGAATTTTGGTGGTTCTGGCGGGCGTTTGGACGGTGCAGAAATATGAATAGACCTTTTATGTTGATGATGTTGGGAGGAACCGTTTTTTCGGCTATTTCTCAGGTTTTATTGAAGCAAAGCGCAAATCAGAAGTATAAAAATCCCATTCGGGAGTATTTAAACTGGCGAGTGATTCTGGCATATGGGATTTTTTTCGGCGTATTATTGTTAAATACATATTGCTACACCAAGGTGGATATGCGGTATGGACCGGTAATCGATACGGCGGCATACGTATTTGTGCTGCTGTTTTCCTGGCTGATCTTAAAGGAAAAGATCACAAAGGGGAAAATCATTGGAAATATTATTATTATTATTGGGATTTTTATTTATACACTGCCGGGATGAGTCTGAAAAGTTAAAAGGAGAGGTACAGTATGAAAAGCAGATATGGCAGAATAGCGGGGATATTATTGAGTGGTTTGCTGGTGATTGCACCGATTTCGGCGCAGGCAGCCCAAGTACAAAACGGCGCTGTCTATGAGGTGACGACGAATCAGCTACCAGAGTGGCCGCAGGCTCCGGAGATTGCCTCTGAGACAGGAATACTGATGGATGCAGATACGGGAGCGATTTTATACAATAAAGGAATGGATGAGATTCGCTATCCTGCCAGTATCACAAAGATCATGACCTGTCTGTTGGCTTTGGAACAGGCGGGGCTTGACGATCAGGTGACATTTACCCAGACGGTACTTTCTGATCCAAATGCAGGAGGAACGAATATAGGTATGCAGGCAGGGGAGATTCTGACGATGCGCCAATGTCTGGATGTGTTGATGGTGCAGTCGGCAAATGACGTGGCTACACAGATTGCGGAATATGTGGGAGGCGGTTCGGTACAGGCTTTTGTGGATAGAATGAACGAAAGAGCCCAGGAGCTGGGGTGTACCAATACGCATTTTGCAAATGCCAGTGGAATGCCCGATGAAAATCACTATACGACTGCCCATGATATGGCGCTGATTTTTCAGGAAGCTATTAAAAATGAGACTTTTCTGGAAATCATTAAACAGCAGAATGTGGTGATCGGTCCAACGAATATGAACGGAGAGACAAGAACGTATTCCTGCCATCATGCGCTGGTGGCGCAGTCTGCGCCGGAGTATTATGAAGGGTGTTTTGGAGGAAAAACAGGAGTAACGGAAGTGGCAAAAAACACTCTGGTCAGCGGAGTTACGAGAAATGGGATGACTCTGATCGCAGTGACGCTGCGGGCAGAAGTACAGCAGATTTATCAGGATCAGATCAAATTGTTTGATTATGGGTTTGAGAATTTTAGCCGGGCAGAGGTTCCGGGAGGGGTTGTAACTCTTCCGGCAAATCAAACGGTGGAGAATTTTACGATACAGGAGACGGAGGAAGGCGCAGAGACCATCCATTTCTTCAAAAATGATATCTCTCCGGCAATTCAGCAGGATATCGATACCTTTCTGAAGGAAAAACGCTACGAATTAAAAAATGAGGTTGCTGTGAAAGCCGATTACTACCGTACGCCAAACACCGAATATGCCGTACGCTGCCAGGTCATTGAACAGGACAGCTCGCTGATTGATCTGACCGTCACCGTACCTACAGAAGCAGAGGCAGAAACCATTGTAAACAATTGGACAATGAAAAACCAGGAAATTTACGCACTGGTCATGTCTACACTCTTGTAAACAGGAGAACTCTTATGAAATTTAGAAAATTTTCTGAACTCTATGTCAGCTTTTTTAAAATCGGAAGTCTGCTCTTTGGCGGAGGCCTCGCCATGCTTCCTCTTTTACAGAAGGAAGTGGTCGAACAGAGAAAATGGTGTACAGAAGAAGAAATTATGGACATGTATGCCATCGGACAATGTACCCCAGGCGTAATCGCCGTCAACACTGCCACCTATGTCGGTTATCGGCAGGCAGGAATTGGCGGCAGCATTGCCGGAACCCTTGGAGTTATCTCTCCTTCCATTCTGATTATCTGCTTAATCG
>OHDQ01000500.1_pt1 | contig 15491 bp, 16 predicted proteins | sample 1606421 | NCBI WGS metagenome assembly OHDQ01 (sample SAMEA3879589, study PRJEB24766) | human gut metagenome | biome: human-associated habitat; feature: feces | place: USA | collected 1985/1987
GTGAACTTTGTTCACAAAAAACACCTCGCGGAATGTTACCAGTGAACAGTAACGCAAAAGACTATAGTTACAGGAAACTTGTAAAAAAACTGTTAAAATGGAAAAATAACCTAAAAATGAAGGAAATAATTGGTAGTAATTACATATTGCAAATAGAGTATGGTGAGATATATTATAAACACATCAGATGAATTTAATAATAAAAAAGAAATATCTGCTAAAAAAATGGAGCGTATCTGTTGAAAACAAAAAAATGGTATGATGAATTCAATATATTTGCAAAACGCTCATGTCTATTGTTAGACAGGATTTTCGTAGTAAATTAAGTGGTGAAAAAGGAGAAAGCATGAACACAGTATTAGAAAAAATCAGAAAAATGGGAATTGTACCGGTTGTAGTAATTGAAAATGAGAAAGATGCAGTGCCGCTGGCAGATGCTCTTTGCAATGGCGGACTTGCCTGCGCAGAGGTAACGTTCAGAACTGCAGCAGCAGGAGAGGCTATCCGTCTTATGAAAGAGGCACACCCAGAGATGCTGGTTGGCGCAGGAACCGTACTCACTGTGGATCAGGTAGACCGTGCTGTTCAGGCTGGCGCTGAATTTATTGTAAGCCCTGGTTTTGACCCGGAAATTGTAGATTACTGTATTAAGAAAAAAATCCCGGTGCTTCCAGGCTGCATTACACCATCTGAGGCTGCACAGGCAGTACGCAGAGGACTTTCCGTAATCAAATTTTTCCCGGCGGAGCAGGCTGGCGGACTGGCATTTATCAAGGCAATGGCAGCACCGTATACTTCCTTAAGCTTTATGCCAACAGGCGGAATCAATCCAGAGAATGTAAAAAAGTATCTGGAATATGACCGCATTTTTGCCTGTGGAGGAAGCTGGATGGTAAAAGGAAAACTGATCACAGAAGGCAGGTTTGATGAAATTGAGAAGCTGACCAGAGAAGCAGCAGAAATCGTAAAGAATATAAGAGGATAATAAAATGGGAAAAAAATTTGACATGCTGGCATTAGGCGAAGTGCTTCTTCGTTTATCACCAGAAGGAAACGAGCGTTTAACCCAAGGCACCAGATTTGAGAAACAGCTGGGCGGGGCAGAATTAAATGTAGCTGTTGGCGCAGCCAACCTGGGGCTTACTACAGGTATTATCTCCAAGATTCCATCTCATGCCATTGGAAATTATGCGAAAAGGGAGATCAGAAGAAACGGTGTTGACACGGATTACCTGGCTGGAGATGACAGTGCAGATTCCAGACTGGGAATTTACTATTACGAATATGGCGCAGATCCTCGTAAACCGCAGGTGGTTTACGACCGCAAGTATTCTTCTGTGAATAAATTATCTTTAGAAGATTTTCCAGAAGAAATGTATGAAAATACAAGATGCTTCCATACCAGCGGAATCACCTTGGGACTTGGCGGTCCGGTAAGGGAAAATGCTATTGAAATGATGAAAAAATTCAAAGAAAAAGGTGCATTGATCTCATTTGATGTAAATTTCAGGGGGAATTTGTGGACCGGAGATGAGGCAAGAGACTGCATTACAAAGATTTTGCCCATTGTAGATATCTTTTTCTGCTCAGAATCCACAGCTAATCTCACATTTGGAAAAACAGGGGATATAAAAGAAATCCTGAAAAGTTTTTCTGATGAATATGATATTGCTGTAGTTGCAGCAACCCAGAGAATCGTGCACAGTCCCAAGTCTCATACTTTTGGTTCTGTAATCTATGAGAAAAAAACAGACAGCTATTATGAAGAAAAGCCTTATGAGAAAATTGAGGTTGTAGACAGAATCGGAAGCGGAGACGCTTATATTTCCGGTTTCCTGTATGGATTATTAAAGGAGAATGGAAACTGCCAGGCTGCGCTGGAATATGGAAATGCAGCCAGTGCTATGAAAAATACCGTCAGTGGGGATATGTTATGGACAGACCCTCAGGAAATGCAGCAGACAATCGAGATGCATCACAATATAGGGCAGGATTTTGAAATGAAGCGTTAGAGCCTGCTGCTTGCCCGGTACATACATAATAAAAGGCTGTTAATGCTTGTGATAAAAGGGCTGGCTGTATCTGTCGGCTCTTTTTTTCGTAGGTCTAAATTACAGAAAACGATTTTATGTATGTTGTCTGCAGGTAATGATTCGAGGAATACATTGCTGTGAAGCTCATGAATAGAAAGTTTATATGAGTCAGAAAGGGAGGAATTTATGAAAGCTCCTGATTTTTACTTAAATAATTACATTGCTGATGAATTAAGAGCAGCTTTCGATAAAGAAGATGTATGTATCAGTTACAGTGGAGATTATGAACCGGAAACTTTGAATCAGGTTCATAATTCCTGCGAAATTCTTTTTGTAGAAGAGGGGGAAGCGGATCAGGAGATGTATAAGGAGAAGATGGCATCCCGGGTCGGGAGAGAGTAAATGGAGGAGACCAGCGGTTGGCAATATTTTGTGGCTACCGGTGGTCTTGTTCTTGTAAAGCATTCAGATGATAGTGTATAATGAAGTAATAATTTAAGGCGTAGCATCAAATTATTACGCTACGCAAACGTAGCCGCAGGCGGAGTTCGCGGTTCCACGAGAATTAATTTGAGACGTAGCATTTGAAAGCGAGGGTGAGGTATGGGACAGGTTATCAGTATTGGAAAACAGGATTATGTTTCTTTAAGAGAAAACCACTATTTTTATATTGATAAAACGGATTTCATCAGGCAGTGGTGGAAAAATGCAGATGATATTACCCTTATTACCCGTCCGAGGAGATTTGGAAAAACACTGAATATGAGTATGCTGAACTGTTTTTTTTCAAGACAGTATGCAGAAAGGGGAGACCTTTTTGAGGGACTTTCCATTTGGGAAGAGGAGAAATATCGCGAGCTGCAGGGAACCTATCCGGTGATTTTTATTAGCTTTGCAGATGTGAAGCAGAATAATTATGAGGATGCGGTTCAGAAGATTAAAAATATTATTGTGGATGTGTATAGACAGCATCGCTATTTGGAACAGCAGGAGTGCTTTTCTGAAAGCGAGAAGCAGAATATATTGTCTGTCACGGAAGAAATGAATGATGTGACAGCACAGGATGCGCTGAAAAATCTCTCCAAATACTTAAAATTATTATATGGAAAAAAGGTTTTGATTTTTCTGGATGAATATGATACGCCCATGCAGGAAGCGTATATACATGGATATTGGGATGAATTTATCGGATTTATGAGGGGGCTTTTTAATGCAGCCTTTAAAACAAATCCTTATCTGGAAAGAGCGGTGATGACTGGGATTACCCGTGTGTCAAAAGAATCCGTATTTTCGGACTTAAATAATCTTGCGGTGATTACGACTACATCAGAGCAGTATGCAGATTGCTTCGGTTTTACAGAAGAAGAGGTCTTTTCAGCCTTAGATGCGTTTGGAATGTCTGAGAAAAAACAGATAGTAAAACAGTGGTATGATGGATTTATTTTTGGTCAGAGGCGGGATATTTACAATCCCTGGTCAATTACGAATTATCTGAAGGAAAAGAAACTAAAGCCATATTGGGCGGCAACAAGTTCTAATGCACTTATCAGCAAATTAATCCAGACGGCTTCGGCTGACATGAAAAAGCAGATGGAAAGGCTTTTAAATGGAGAACTGATTACTGTCAGCTTTGATGAGCAGGGTGTATTCAGCCAGTTAGAGCAGGATGAAAGTGCAATATGGAGTCTGCTTGTGGCAAGTGGGTATTTGAAAGTGGAGGACGTGGAATATCGGGGAATGACGCTGGAGCCATGGTATCATCTGGATATAACAAATCTGGAAACGGTAAGCATGTTTTCTAATATGTTTAAAGGATGGTTTGCTCCGGTAGCATCAAATTATAATGAATTTATCAGAGCCTTACTTGAGGGAAATGTTAAGGCTATGAATCTGTATATGAATGATGTTGCACTTGCAACGTTCAGCAGCTTTGATGTTGGAAAATATGTCTCTGAGAGAACACAACCGGAACGTTTTTACCATGGATTTGTGCTGGGGCTTCTGATAGAAATCAGAGATCGTTATGCTGTTCGTTCTAACAGAGAAAGTGGTTTTGGAAGATATGATGTAATGCTGCTTCCCAAGAGCAAGCGGGATAATGCAATTATTTTGGAATTTAAGGTGCGTGAGCCAGATTCGGAAAAAACACTTGAAGATACTGTGGAATCTGCACTCGATCAGATAATAGAGAAAAAATACGATGCAGAGCTTCTGGCACTGGGGATTACACAGGAGCGGATCAGGCATTATGGGTTTGCGTTTGAGGGGAAGAAAGTTTTAATAGGATAAATGGAGAAAGGCGATATAATGGTTTAATTCGGTTTACAGCCAGAATTAAACCATTATATCGCTTAAAGCAGCCGGAAGACCTGCTCGGCAGTGGCAGTCATATTGTTTTTTGCAGTGGCAGGATCCATAGCCTCCGCAAGTGTGCAGACATTTCGTAAAATTGGAAAAAAAGCATCAATTCCCTCTTTATTGCAGGCGGCAGCTTCCTTTGTGACACTTCCGGCAAATGCGATAACCTTTGCATGGTGCTTTTTTGCCAGCTTTGCCACGCCTACAGGGGCTTTTCCCATGGCTGTCTGAAAATCCAGGCGGCCTTCACCGGTGACTACCACGTCCGCATCAGAAAGTTCCTGCTTCAGTCCTACAGCATTCAGAATCAGTTCGATCCCAGGCGTCAGCGTCGCCCCCAGGTAGGAGAGAAAGGCGAAGCCAAGCCCTCCGGCAGCACCGGCACCAGGGGTATTGCAGTAATCCGTTCCCAGAGCTTGGGAAGTGATTTGCGCAAAATGTGCCATATCTTCATCTAATTGCTTTTTCTGATTTTCTGTCATACCTTTTTGCGGACCGTAAACATATGTGGAACCAATTTCCCCGCAAAGAGGGTTATTCACATCGCATGCCACCTGAATATGAGCTTCTCTTAAAAGCGGATTCAGGCCGGAAATGTCGATTCTGGAAACCTTCGCCAGTGCCTGTCCGCCTTCGCCTGCATCCACATCATTTTCATCCAAAAAACGTACGCCAAGAGCTTTTAACATACCGATGCCGCCGTCGTTGGTGGCGCTTCCGCCGATTCCAATGATAAAATTGCGGCAACCCTTTTGGAGGGCATGGTTTATCATTTCGCCCACACCGTAGCTGGTAGCAAGAAGAGGATCCTTTGCATCATCTGGAACCAGTGTGATTCCGGCAGCGGAAGCCATTTCCATGACAGCGGTATTGCTGTCTTTCAGATATCCATAATGAGCCTTGACCGGAGTGTGCATGGGTCCGGTGACGGTCAGATCGATCCGCTCTCCGTTCATGCCTTCGATCAAGGCGTCCGTAGTGCCCTCTCCGCCGTCTGCGAGAGGTTTTACGATGACTTCTGCATCCGGCTTTGCCCGAAGAACTCCTTCCCTGATGGCCATTCCGGCTTCTATTGAGCTTAAGCTTCCCTTTAAAGAATCAATTGCGATGACAACCTTCATATGAAAAAATCCCCCAAAAAATAAATGGTAAAATATGTTGCGAAAAGATTCTCAATCTTATGTCTATTTAAAGAATAGACCGCCTGGATTGTGGAGTCAAGTAGAAAAAAGCAAGAATTTTTGTATGGAGTTTTTATCAGATAATGATAAAATAGTAATATCTGTCTAGAAGGGAAAATATACATGGGAGGTTAAGACAATGAAGATAAAAACAGTTGCAGTTCTTGGCGCAGGTGCGGTTGGGTCTTATGTGATATGGGGGCTTTCCAGGCGGAAGGATATCCGGCTGGGAGTTCTTGCAGAGGGTAAGCGTGCGGAGAAATTGAAAAAAGGCTGCACGATCAATGATGAGGTTTATCATCCGGAAGTATGGACACCCCAGGAAGCAAAAGGGATAGACCTGCTGATCGTATCTTTGAAATATGGAGCGCTGCCAGGTGCAATGGACAGCATCCGCCAGGTTACAGGAGAGAATACCACGGTCATGAGTCTTATGAACGGCGTGGACAGTGAGAAATTGATTTCCGATGAAATTGGAGCTTCCCATGTGATCTATTCGGTAATAAAAGTTGCTTCCCATAAAGAGGAAAATGGATATTGTTTTAACCCGGAAACCACCATTGGCATTATTTTCGGAGAGCCTTGCGCACCCTATGACAGTGAACGTGTGCAGGCCATTGAGGCTCTTTTTGCAGATACCGGACTGCATTATCGCTCTACAGAATATATCAGGGAAGAAATGTGGAGCAAATTCCGGCTGAATGTATGCAATAATCTGCCCCAGGCAATTCTAGGGGCAGGAGTTGGCTGTTACCAGGACAGCGTTCATATGAAAGCAATCAGCGACGGACTTAGAAGAGAACTGGAAGCCATTGCTTCTGCAAAAGGAATCGATATAAGTAAGGCTGCTGCATCCTCTGGACATGGAAGTGCCGTTCCCCCATCAGCCAGATATTCCACATTGCAGGATCTGGATGCGGGACGCCATACGGAGATTGATATGTTCTCAGGCGCGTTGGTCCGCATGGGGCGGGAACTTGGGATTCCTACGCCGTATAATGAATATACCTACCATATGATAAAAGCTTTGGAAGAGAAAAATGATGGGAAGTTTGACTATAGCAAAGAGGATGGAGAAGTAACCTGTTCCAGGTAAAGAATTACAGCTATTGAGAGGCGTAAAAATGAACAATAAATGGCTTGATTTTGCAATCCGTATTCAAAGCATCGGCTGCACTCTCTTGTATCCACAGAGGCGGCTGGAGTCGAGAAAGCACATGAAGAAAAATGACGACATTATTGCATTTGTTAAAACAAAATGTTCGTAGTTTTTTGAGTGATTATAGAAGAATGGAAGAGACTGGAAATTTGAATTCTGGTCTCTTTTTTTATATCTTCAAATCTGTAACAAGGTGTAAATATTTAGATATGCTCATAGAAGGGAGAATTGGAACCAGAGCAGGTTCGGAACATTATGGACAGCATGATAAGAAAATTGTATGACATGGAACTGGAAGAACAGGGACGGAGCGACTGGCAGGATGAAAAATTACTGTCAGAAGTCAGAAAACTTCCGGAAAATAACAAGGCTTCTATCCAGGTGGAAGATAAAACTGGACGTGAGGGTGAATGGCGTGGGTAGACCCTAAAAGTCAAAATAACGGTAAAGAAAATACTTGAAACTATATCGCACAAGAGATACAATAAAGTAAAAGGGGTGATGAGATGGAAAGAACGTTATACCATGGCTCACAGATCATTCTGGAAAAACCGGAATATGGAAAAGGTGCAAGAAATAATGATTACGGAAGAGGATTTTACTGTACCGAGGAAATAGAACTGGCGAGAGAATGGGCATGTGCAAAACAGACAAATGGATATGTCAATCAATATAAGCTGGATTTGGAAGGGCTTCGGGTGCTGAATCTGAATAATGGCAAGTATAATATTTTAAATTGGCTTGCATTATTGGCTGCCAATAGGACATACTGGCAGAATGGAAGCATTGCAGAAGAGGGGAAAAGATATCTGAAAGAACATTTTTTGCTGGATATTTCAGAATATGATGTGATCATAGGATATCGGGCGGATGATTCTTATTTTTCGTTTGCACAGGATTTTGTGGCAGGGGTAATCTCGTTACAGAAGCTTTCGGAAGCTATGCAGCTTGGGAAACTTGGTGAGCAGATTGTCTTGAAAAGTCCGCAGGCATTTGAAAAAATCCAATATGTAAAAAGTGAACTGGTTGACATGCAGGCGTACTATATAAAGAAAATAGAGCGGGAGCGTGCCACCAGAAAAGAATATCGAATGAGTAAACGACAGAAAGCAGATTTAAACGAACTGTTTATATTGGATATTATGCGAGAGGAAATGGAAAATGATGATCCACGCTTATTCTGAAGATTATTTGAATAATGCACAAAAAATACTTGGAGATATGATGGATTATGCGGTAAATACGTATGAGTTTTCTCCGAATCAGTTTTATGAGATGTTTCTGGTATCGGATGTGTCAATGCAGTTTCAGACAGGAAATCCGACTTATGTGGCAGGAAAGACCGGGTGTGAACTGGTAAAAGAAGTAATTCGGAAATCAGGTCTGTTGATTCCAGAACTGGAAGATGAAATGTATCTGGATAAATCTCCGGAGTACTGGTGTGGTTGGGCACTGGCCTATTATCAATGGTACACAGGGCGAAGCTTCATGAAAATCTATCATGCGGTCTCAATCGAAGAGATTTTAAACATGTATCCAGTTTATCACGAAATGGATATTTCCAGATTTGTAGAAACCATAAATGAAAAATGGGATCAGTACTATGTGGAAACCAATTTGAAGCGGCTTCGGATGTTATCCGGTCTGTCCCAGAGCGAGCTGGCAAAGAGGAGTGGTGTGGCACTTCGTCAGATCCAGCTTTTTGAACAGCGTCAGAGGGATATCAACCATACAAGGGCGATTGATGTGTTAAGTCTGGCAAGAGAAATCGGCTGTAAAAGTGAAGAACTGCTGGAAATTTAAAAGATGTAGTAATAAGAAAAAAGGGGATGTGAAATAAGTCCCCGCGCCGCAACTCTCGGGTTTTCTGTGAACTTTGTTCACAAAAAACACCTCGCGGAATGTTACCCGTGAACAGTAAATGCAGCCGTTACCGTTCACGGAGTAACAGCACCTTTGGGTTGCACCTGCAAAAAGAGTCTGCTATAATGAAAAACAATTAAGGAAATAAAAGAGTTTATATAAAAATGAACAGAAAAAGGTGATAAAGTGGATATTGCGAAAAAGAAAAAAGCAAGTATCCGGTCAGGAAAGAAAAAGGCAGGTCCTGGCTATAAGTCCAAGATCAAAATGAAAAAGGCGAAATCAGATTACTATGATTTTAATCTGGTCGCAGTAATCATATTGATCATGTGCTTTGGTCTGATCATGCTTTACAGTACAAGCTCTTACATGGCTCAGATTAATGAAGGGGACGATATGTTCTATTTCAAAAAACAGGCAATGTACAGTATCGGCTGTCTTGTGCTGGCAATTATAGTGTCCTATTTTGATTATCATATTCTGGCGAAATTTCCGTTTGTGATCTATGTAGTAGCCGCTGTTCTCATGGTGCTGGTAAAGACTCCCCTGGGAGTCACCTCTCATGGAGCGAGAAGATGGCTGAAGCTTGGGGTACAGTTTCAGCCGGCAGAGATTGCAAAGATTGCAGTGACCATCACATTGTCCTATCTGATCGTCAAAATGGGAAAGAGAGTGGAAACCCTGAAAGCTACTATGGTACTTCTGGGAATGGGCGGCATTCAGGCACTGTTTGCATATGTGTTTACGGATAACCTGAGTACTGCTATGATTATTTTGGGGATTACCGTAGGTCTGGTGTTTATCGCACATCCAAAAACAAAACCATTTGTTATCCTTGCTGTTGTTGCGGCTATTCTGGTGGCAATCCTGGTATACAGTCTTTCCCATATGGATCAGAGCTCTAACTTCCGTTTACGTCGTATTCAGGTATGGCTTCATCCGGAGGATTATGCAAGCGGAGATGGCTATCAGACTCTGCAGGCTTTGTATGCAATTGGTTCAGGAGGTTTCTTTGGCAGAGGTCTTGGAAACAGTATTCAGAAGCTTGGAAGTGTGCCTGAGGCACAGAATGACATGATATTTTCCATTATTTGTGAAGAACTGGGGATTTTTGGCGCGATCATGGTTTTGGCGTTGTTTGGTTATCTGTTGTACAGATTGTTTTTTGTTGCACAGAATGCACCGGATATGTTTGGCTCCCTGCTTGTGAGCGGCGTTTTTGTACATATCGCTTTGCAGGTTATTATGAACGTGGCTGTTGTGCTGAACATCATGCCAAACACAGGTGTCACATTGCCATTTATCAGCTATGGAGGTACCTCCATTTTGTTCCTGATGGCGGAGATGGGACTGGCCTTAAGTGTGGCCAGACAGATTAAATTCCAGGAGCCGGAATTTATCCTATAATTCTCTTGACAAATGAGCCAGCAGATTATATACTTTCCGCAGTGTATGACATACGGCTGATGGAAGCCGGTTTTCGAGATATTTATTAAAGGAGAATGAGCAATGTTAGAAAAGATGAGTGAAATGATCGCAGAGCAGCTTAACTGCGACGCAGAGACAATTACAGCAGATACTTCTTTCAAGGATGACCTGGGAGCAGATTCCCTTGACCTCTTCGAGCTTGTTATGGCTCTGGAAGACGAGTACAACATTGAGATTCCGGCAGAGGAGCTTACAGAGCTGAACACAGTTGGTGATGTGATCGACTATCTGAGAGATAAAGGAATCGATGCTTAATTATTTTTCACAGATGATGATCTTCCGCTGCGGTTCCCTGGTAACGTTCCGCGAAGCGCGTTACTGTGAACGGAGTGAACAGTAACATAATCTCCCTGAGGCTGGGCTTCAGGGGGATTTTTTCTATGGACATTTTGAATGGATTAGGTATATAATGTGAAAAGGCAATTGCCATCACGGAATGGCAGCAGAAGATAAGAAAGAATAAACAGGGAGAATAGAGAAGACATGACTAAGATCAGAACCAGATTTGCACCAAGCCCTACAGGCAGAATGCATGTTGGAAATTTACGTACTGCGTTATACGCATATCTTATTACAAAGCATGAAGGCGGAGATTTTATTCTCCGTATTGAGGATACGGACCAGGAGCGCTATGTAGAGGGCGCTGTAGATATTATTTATCGTACTATGGAGAAGACTGGTCTTATTCATGACGAAGGTCCAGATAAGGACGGTGGATATGGCCCATATGTACAGAGCGAGCGCCAGGCACAGGGAATTTATATGAAATATGCCAGACAGCTTGTAGACCAGGGCGACGCATACTATTGTTTCTGCCAGAAGGAAGAATTAGAGAGCATGAAGCGCGTGGTAGCAGGCAAGGAGATTTCCATTTATGACAAACGCTGCCTGAAGCTTTCCAAGGAAGAAGTTCAGCGCCGTCTGGATGCCGGAGAGCCACATGTAATCCGTTTTAACATGCCTACAGAGGGAACTACCACTTTCCATGATGTAATTTACGGGGATATTACAGTAAACAATGAGGAGCTTGAGGATCTGATCCTGATTAAATCCGACGGATATCCGACCTATAATTTCGCAAATGTTATTGATGACCATTTGATGGGAATTACACATGTAGTAAGAGGAAATGAGTATCTGTCTTCTGCACCGAAATACAATAAGATCTATGAAGCTTTTGGATGGGAGATTCCGACTTATGTACACTGCCCGTTGATTACAGACGAGAACCACAAGAAACTCAGCAAACGTTGCGGACACTCTTCTTATGAAGATCTTATTGATCAGGGCTTCGTGACAGAGGCGGTAGTGAACTATGTGGCGCTTCTCGGATGGTGTCCGTCCGGCAATCAGGAGATTTTCTCACTGGAAGAGCTGGTAAAAGAATTTGATTATCATCATATGAGTAAGTCTCCGGCAGTTTTCGACATTACAAAGCTGAAATGGATGAACGGAGAATACTTAAAAGCCATGGATGAAGAGAAGTTCTATGAGATGGCGAAACCATATATTCAGGAAGTTGTGACGAAGGACTATGACCTTCATAAGATCGCAAATCTTGTAAAGACCAGAATTGAGATTTTCCCGGATATCAGAGAACAGATTGATTTCTTCGAAGAACTTCCGGCATATGATACAGCAATGTATTGTCATAAGAAAATGAAGACAAATGAAGAGAATTCTCTGGAAGTCCTGCGTGAAGTTCTGCCGCTTTTAGAGGCACAGGAAGACTTCAGCAACGACGGATTATTTGCACTTCTGAAAGGTTATGTGGATGAGAAGGGCGTGAAGACCGGATTTGTTATGTGGCCGGTGAGAACCGCAGTTTCCGGCAAACAGAATACACCGGGCGGCGCTACTGAGATCATGGAGATTCTCGGAAAAGAAGAGTCCATTGCCAGAATTAAAAAGGGAATTGAAATGCTTGGCAAGTAAGATAAAGTAAGGGGTATCTATGAGTTTAAATCGTGCTCAAAAAGAAGCAGTCTCTCATTATCAGGGACCATGTATGGTCCTTGCCGGTCCCGGTTCCGGGAAAACGCTTACCATTGCAAAGAGAATTGAATATTTGATCAAAGAATATAAGGTAAGACCAGAAGAAATTCTGGTCATTACCTTTACAAAATATGCGGCGGCAGAGATGCGGCAGCGGTTTTATCGTGTCATGGGAAATCAACAGCTTCCGGTAACCTTCGGTACCTTTCACGGGATTTTCTATGGAATTTTAAAATGGGCCTACCGGATCGGTCAGGATAATCTCCTTCTTGACGAGGAAAAGAGTGCGCTTGTAAAAGAGGCGGCAGAAGAGACCGACTGGGGAGAAGATGAAGAGCTTTTGCGTGAAGAAGATTTTCTTCAGGGATTGTTAGAAGAGATTGCGAACGTGAAAAATAACCGGCTGGAACCAGACTTATATGAGTCAAAACGGTATGGTGTTTTTCGATTTCGGGAAGTCTATGAACGATACGAAGAAAAGAAACGAACGCTTCGCAGGCTGGACTTTGAAGATATGCTCTTATGCTGTTATCAGTTGTTTGAACAGCGGCCGGATATACTGGCAAAGTGGCAGCAGCGATATACGTATATTCTGGTGGATGAATTTCAGGATATTAACCAGGTGCAGTACGATGTGGTGAAAATGCTGGCAGCTCCGTCTGACAATCTCTTCGTAGTGGGAGATGACGATCAGTCTATTTACGGATTCCGCGGGGCAAGACCGGGAATTATGATGGAATTTCCAAGAGATTATAAGGAAGCAAAACAGGTTCTTCTCGATGTGAATTATCGTTCCACCGCTCATATTGTAAATGGTGCGTTAAGAGTGATCGAACATAATAAGAGGCGTTATAAGAAGTCTATCCGTGCCGGAAGGAAAGCGGAGCAGGTGATCCATGTGCAGGAAGTTAAAGATCCGGCAGAGGAGAGCCGGTATATTACCGAACAGATTAAAAAAATCATGAAGGACGGGATAGAAGCAGAGGAGATTGCAGTGCTTTACCGGACTGCGTCCGATGCCGGTATTCTGGCAGAAACGCTTCTGGAAGAACAGCTGCCGTTTCAGATGAAGGAGCATTTGAATAATCTCTACGATCATGCAGTAGGACAGGATATTGAGGCTTATTTTCATTTGGCGCTTGGGCAGTGCGACCGTAAATGCTTTCTGCAGGTGGCGAACAAACCGAATCGCTTTATCGGCCGAGACAGTATGAGCGAAGGAACCGTAAGCTATGAAAGCCTTCGGAATTTTTATTGTGATAAGAAGTGGATGCAGGACCGGATTGATCAGTGGGAATGGGATATGAAAATGATCCGTAATAAGACGCCGTATACTGCGATCCAGTATTTGCGGAAAAGTGTGGGATATGACGAATATCTCAAGGATTATGCTGCTTACAGGGGACTTGATCCGGCAGAACTCAGGGAAGTGTTGGATGAGATACAAGAGCGCTCCAAGGGGATGAAATCTCTGGAGGAATGGTTCCGGCATGTGGATGCTTACCGGGAAAGGCTGGCAGAAAAGAAGCGCCAGAATCCCGATACAAAAGAAGGCGTAAGTCTCCTTACAATGCATGGAGCAAAAGGTCTGGAATTTGATACAGTATTTATCCTCGGGGCGAATGAAGGAATTATTCCGTATAAAAAAGCATTGGCGGAACAAGGGGAAGAGGAAGAAAGAAGATTATTTTATGTGGCAATGACAAGGGCAAAAAACCGTCTGGTGATCAGCTATGTAAAAGAAAAAAACGGAAGAGAACAAAGTCCCTCCCGTTTTGTAGGTGAATTATTTCAAAACTTATAATTCTTCAAATTCCTGTTCGTCCATCCACTCGTCAAAAGCGTCAGCTGCAACCTCGTACTCGTCATCATCTTCAATGTTAGAGAGTGTCGGCTCGCCGTCTACTTCTTCATAGCGGTAGAGATAAACGTCACCGTCTTCGCTTTCACCCTCTTCGTTCAGTGGAAGCAGGGCGATGTATTCTTTGTCATTTGCGGTATAAACGGTAAGTACCGCGCATTCTACAACTTCATCATTGTCTAAGGTAAGTGTTACAGTAACAACTTCCTCTTCTGGATTCATATTCTGTTCGCTCATTTGCACGTTCTCCTTTTCGTTAAGATAGTTTAACTGTACCAAAGGAGAGGTGAAAAAGCAAGGATGTAGTAGCCAAAAACATAAAAATGTTGTAATATGTAGGTGTATATGCAGGTTGTATGCATAAGGGAGGAGTTCGAATGTTTAAGAAAAAAAGTTTTATAATGGCGTTCATTCTAATCATCTCTATGATCGGAATGACGGCGTGTAAGAAAAACGTAGGAGCACCGGAAGATAATGCTCAGGCAGAAGAGAATGAAGATGAAACTAATACGGAAGAAACCCAGGAGCATTTGATCGGTTTCTCTGTGATTGATATGGAAAATCCTTACTTTATAACACTGGAGAGTGCGGCAAAAGCAGAGTTAGAGGAAGACGGCTACCGGATGATCACGAAGAACCCGGAGACGGACCCGCAGCTTCAGGAGACACAGATTCAGGAAATGATCGATGAAGGAATTGAAGCGATCATTTTAAGCCCGGTCGATTGGGAGAAGATTACTCCATCTCTTCAGGCGCTTAAGAAAGCGGGAGTTAAGATCATCAATGTGGATACTCAAGTAAAAGAGATGGAATATGTAGACGCTTATATCGGCTCAGATAATCAGAAGGCAGGATATATTTGCGGGGAAGATCTGATCACAAAATGCCCGGATGGTGGGAAAATCGCAATTTTAGAATGTCCGACACAGAATTCGATCAATGACCGTATCACAGGATTTGAAGAAGCGATCAAAAATGCAGGATTTGAAGTAGTGGCGCGTGCAGATGCCGGCGGCACCAAGGAGAGTGCAAAGGAGAAAATGGCACAGATTTTGGCAGAAAATCCACAGGTAGATGCTGTGATGTGCGGAAATGATCAGATGGCACTCGGTGCACTTCAGGCAGCAAAAGAGGCAGGAAAAAGCAGTCTGAAGATTTATGGAGTGGACGGCTCACCGGATATTAAAAAAGAGTTGAAAAAGTTAGACAGCCAGATCGCGGCGACAGCAGCTCAGTCTCCGATTAATATCGGGAAGACGGCAGCGCAGATTGCAGTAAAAGTGATGGATGGAGAAGAATATGAGAAGGAGACTTTTGAAGAAGTTTTTCTGATTAACAAAGATAATGTGGAAATGTACGGCGTGGATGGCTGGCAATAGACAGAAAGGGTGGACAGGATATGGAAGAGGCATGCAGGAAAAAGAAAATGGAGATAGAGACGGACTGTAGGGAATCGGGATGTGATTGTGTGGAGATTACTGCAGTAACAGGAGATCCCCTTCCGCTTGGCGTCAAGGCAGCAGATGGAAAAGTGAATTTCGCAGTTTCTGTTC
>OHDQ01000504.1_pt1 | contig 15369 bp, 11 predicted proteins | sample 1606421 | NCBI WGS metagenome assembly OHDQ01 (sample SAMEA3879589, study PRJEB24766) | human gut metagenome | biome: human-associated habitat; feature: feces | place: USA | collected 1985/1987
GGTCGGCCAAAGTCATCCGTATCGACTCGCATTTATTTTTTTCCTCCTGATTTCAAATATTACTATAAAATGATATTATACATGATTTCAGCATAAAAAGAAACCCCCAGATAGTTTTCTCTCTGAAGGTTTCTCCCTGTTTGTTACATTTTTGATTGTTATTTCTCAATAGCTGCGATCATCTCTACTTCGCAGAGAACATTTTTCGGAAGTGTCTTTACTGCTACGCAGGATCGTGCCGGTTTATTTACAAAATACTTTGCATATATTTCATTAAATGCTGCAAAATCTGCCATATCAGCAAGAAAACAAGTGGTCTTTACTGCATTTGCAAGATCTGTACCAGCTTCCGCAGCAACTGCTGCAAGGTTTTTCATTACCTGCTCTGCCTGTGCTTCAATTGTTTCTCCTGCAATTTCTCCTGTAGCAGGATCTACCGGAATCTGTCCGGAGGTAAATAATACTCCATTTAAAATAATGGCCTGTGAATATGGTCCGATTGCTGCCGGAGCATTGTCTGTATGTACTACATTCATTTTAATTTCTCCCTTCTGTTGTTTTAATTTCATTTTATATCAAAAAATAATAAGGGTCAAGCAACAATTTTGTATTTATTAGTTTTAGAAATTCAAATAATTATATACGACTCCGGATATGGTACGTATATTTTCAACGGCTGTCTCTGTACTCTTAAAATCTTCAGACATCACACAGAGGATATATGTTGTTTTTGGTCCATAAACAATTGCCATATCATGCTGATCCTGATCAGTTTCTCCGGTCTTATTGGCAATAGGTATATCTGCGCTGATCCCTGAAGGAATCTTGGAAGTATTTCTCTGGTTCATCAGAAGTTCCAGCATTTTTTCGGAAGCCTCTTCACTTACACAATCACCCCTGAAAATGCTCTCAAGCAGCGCACCACAGTCACTTACTGTAGATGTGTTGTGTTCACCCATACTGATCTTTGGAGAAGCAGAAGGATGAAGCGTGCTTTGATAAACTGTATCGGAATAGCCCTCTTTCTTTTCCGTTGAAAAGCCTTCTCCCTCCAGCGAAGCAACAGCCTCCGCCAGCGTTTTATTATATATATCAGGCACAATGACACCGGACTGTGAGCCGCTTACCTTAAGCACTACCTTAGCCCCGGCTTCCAGCTGGGTCCCCTTTTTCACATCTGAACCGATTACCGTGCCTTCCGCGACGCTGTCGTCCTGAACATACTCCACCGTGGGATCCAGGCCCATTTTGACAAGCTTCTGCTTCGCCTCGTCTTCCTGCATTCCGGCCACTTCGATCATTTTTATAACGCCGTCTTTTTCCGGGGAAGAAAAATCAAAGATTCCAATAGCCCTTCCCACCAGGAAAATCACCACGCAGCCGATAAGGATAGCGCCGATGACCGCCAGCACTGTGGTCACCTTTTCCATACGGGATTCATATTCCTCTTCCTCATCATCGTCCTCAGGCTCCGGTTCATAAGAGGAGACCGGCTTCTTTTTCCCGCTGCCGCCTTTGTTCGATACAGGGGCCGGCCTGGCGGAATTCTTTTTCAGACGGATTTCCTCCGTATGTGACGGTTTCTTGGACTGCTTTTTAATCTGATCCATATCATCCCTGGAGATCATACGCGTCGCCGCATTGGCCTCGGGATCGATCACCCGGACAAAATCCTCGTCCGGCGAAATCAGGGATTTTTTTAAATCCTCAATAAGAGCGCTCATGGACTGGTATCTGCGGTCCGGGCTCTTCTGGGTGCATTTGAGCACGATCTGTTCCACGCTTACAGGGATCTCCGGTACGAAATCCCTGGGCGAGGGCATGGGCTCCTGTATATGTTTAATGGCGATTGCCACCGTTGTGTCCCCGTTAAAAGGTACGCGTCCCGTGAGCATTTCAAATAAAGTGATACCCATGGAATAGATATCGCTCTTCTCATCACTGTAGCCGCCCCTTGCCTGCTCCGGCGAGGTATAGTGGACGCTTCCCATGACATTGGAAGTGATGGTATTGCTGGTTGCCGCCTTTGCAATACCGAAATCTGTAACTTTTACTTTTCCCTCTTTTGAAATAATGATGTTCTGAGGCTTGATGTCCCTGTGAATGATATGGTTATTGTGGGCTGCCTCGATGCCCATACACGCCTGAATGGCTATACTGGCCGCTTCAATTCCATTTGCAACCTGAATCGCAATACTGATAACTTCTTTTGATGACAAAACACCTTTTTTAGTGATGTAGTCTTTCAGCGTAATTCCTTCCACCAGTTCCATTACAATAAAATGGATGCCGTTGTCCTCACCCACATCATATACGTTTACGATATTGGGATGCATCAGGCTCGCAGCAGCCTGGGCCTCCACTCTGAACTTCGATACGAAGTTTGAATTTTCACTGAATTCCTGTTTTAAAACCTTCACAGCCACATATCGGTTCAGCTTATGGCATTTGGCTTTATACACATCCGACATGCCGCCGGTGCCTATCTTTTCCAGGATTTCATATCTCTCTCCCAGTATCATTCCAATTTTAATCATTCCAGTCCTCCTGCCTGCCCGGAAAATCCCGTTTCCCCGGCAGGTAAAATACATTGCCCGGACAGGGCCAACCTGCTAATGTCCGCCGGGCCCGCGTGTTTCCGCCGCTTTTTATAAAAACGGATCGATCACGATTACCGCAATATTATCCCTGCCGCCACTGTCATTGGCCGCCTGCACCAAAGCCACGGCCTTATCCTGGAGACTGCCTTCGCCGGCAAGGATCCGGTAGATTTCCGCATCCTCCAGCATATCCGTCAGTCCGTCGGAGCACAGCAGGACAATATTTCCGGGTTCCAGGGTTCTTCGGAAGCAGTCCACACGCAGATACCGCTCCAGCCCCACCGCCCGCGTAATTATATTTTTATTCGGATGGCTCCTGGCTTCTTCTTTATTGATGCCGCCTACCCGGACCATCTCCTGCACAAGGGAATGGTCCTCGGTAATCTGCTCAATTCCGCCGTTCACCACATAGAGCCTGCTGTCGCCCACGTTGGCTGTATGGAGTTCTTTCCCATCCCAGCAGGCGGCAACTACAGTGGTTCCCATACCGGAAAGGCGCTCATCCTCCCCGGCCCGCCTTTCAATCACTTCATTTGCCTTCTGAATGGCTTCCGTAAGAATCTCCTCCGGGTCGCTGCTTTCCGACTCACGGATGCCCTCCAGTATGGTTTCCACCGCACAGCTGGAAGCATAGCCGCCCGCCTTATGGCCGCCCATACCGTCCGCCACCAGAAAAATATTCGGCAGGTTCCCGACAGGTTCCAGGGAGGCATAAATATGATCCTGATTCAGTTGTCTTTTCTTACCGATATCGGTGATAGAAAACGCCTTCACTTAAACTTCCCTCTCCTTATCACCAGACATATGACGCCGCCGCAGCTGGCCGCAGGCACCGTCAATATCTCTGCCCATTTCCCTTCTAATAGTAACATTAATTCCGCATTTTTCAAGTTTTATTTTAAAATTCTCTACAGCCTGATGCGTAGAACGCCTGTAAGAACGCTCCTTAATAGGGTTTACCGGAATTAGATTTACATGACAGTTAATATCATGGATTCTGCTGCTCAGCTCTCTTGCATCTTCGTCACTGTCATTAACACCAGCCACAAGACTGTATTCAAAAGTAATTCTCCTGCCAGTCTCCTGAAAATAATTGCGGCATGCATCCAGGACTTCGTCCATACTGTACCGCTGTGCAATAGGCATAAGTTCCTGTCTTTTTTCATCATTTGGTGCATGCAGAGACAGGGCAAGGGTAATCTGCAGTTTTTCCTTTGCAAGCTCATAAATTTTTGGAACAATTCCGCAGGTCGATACGGTGATATTCCTCTGGCTGATGTTAAGACCATTTTCATCGGAAAGCAGATGTACAAAGCGTACAATATGATCATAATTATCCATAGGTTCGCCAGTTCCCATTACTACTACATTAGATACCCGCTCTCCCGTTATGCTCTGGATCCTGTAAATCTGATCCAGCATTTCCGAAGGAAGAAGGTTTCTTGTCCAGCCTCCAATAGTGGAAGCACAAAAACGGCACCCCATTTTACAGCCTACCTGTGACGAAATACATACGGAATTTCCATGCTTATAACGCATAAGAACACTCTCGATCACATTTCCATCAGAAAGGCGGAACAGATACTTTCTTGTGCCGTCAATGGCAGAAACCTGTTCATCCACCATTTCCAATGCCGCTATGGGATAGTCTTTCAGTTTTTCTTTTAATTTTCCTGGTATGTTTCCCATCTCATCATAAGAGGTTACCAGATGTTCATGTAACCAGCTGTAGATCTGCTTTGCCCGAAAGGGTTTCTCTCCCAGTTCGGTCATCAGATTTTTCAGTTCGTCTTTCGTCATCGACTTAATGTCTGTCATATTTATATTCCTATTTTCTTCTGAATTTCGCAATAAAGAAGCCGTCTGTCTTATGTACTCCAGGAAGCAGCTGCAGATATCCAAGTGCAGTTGTCTCTGAGTGCAGCTCCTCTGGAAGATAAGGATCCAGGCTCTCCAGCTTAAATGGATAATTATTCAAAAACCACATCATGTTCTCTTCGTTTTCTTCTTTTGCAATGGTACAGGTACTGAAGATCAGCTCTCCTCTTGGCTTCACATAGTTTGCTGCGCGATCCAGAATGGTTCTCTGCAGAATCACTATTTCATCCTGTTTCTGTGGCGTAACACGGTATTTGATCTCCGGCTTCTTGCCGATCACTCCATACCCGGAACAAGGTACATCTGCAATTACGACATCTGCAAGCAGTTCTGAATCCTGATCAAAAATAGTAGCATCCTGCACTCTTGCCTGTACATTAATAGAATTGGTACGCTGGATGTTTTCCTCGATCAGATTGACTTTATACTGGCTTACATCTCTTGCATCTACCGTTCCATATCCCTCCATCTTGTCTCCCATATGAAGACTCTTTCCACCTGGCGCAGCACACACGTCAATAACGTAATCGCCCTTCTTCGGATCTGCAACCTCCGCAACCAGCATGGAACTAACATCCTGCACGACGATTTTACCCTTGATAAAAGCATCCAGTGCAAGAATGTGGTTAAAATCAGAAATGCTGTATGCATAAGGCAGATATGGAGCAGGCGCTACATGAACGCCCTGACTTTCCAGGCTTTTTACAATCTCTTCCTTGGAATTCAGATAAGTTCGGCATCTGATGGTAAGAGGATGTTCCGTAAGAAAATCCGCCAGTATCTTCTCTGTTGTTTCTTCTCCATAGGCTTCCAGCCACCTGGTTACCAGCACCTCTGGCATGGAATACTTTACAGAAAGATATTTTAACAGATCATCTTCTTTTTGAGGGAACCGGACCTGATCCATTTCCCGGGCTATGGTACGAAGAACACCATTTACAAAAGGCTTCAGATTATAAAAACCTTTTCTTTGCGCCAGCTTCACAGCCTCATTGCACACTGCGCTGTCTGGCACACTATCCATGTATTTCAGCTGATATACTGCACTTCTTAAAATTTCCCGGATTGCAGGCTTCATCTTATCAACTGTCACCTTGGAAAAAGAATTGATAATGTAATCAATCTGGATCCGGTATTCCAGCGTTCCTTCACAGACACGGGTGATAAATGCCCGGTCCTGTTTGGGAAGGAACTGATATTTGGAAAGGGCATTCCGAATTGCCACGTGACTGTGCTCGCCCTCTTCGATTTCAAGTAAAATTTCCAGGATCATCTCCCTGGAATTGATTCCGTTAATCATCCCGTCTTCTACCTCCGGAAAGTATGATCAGTCTCAGAAGCTGTAAAATGGAAGAAGCAAGAGCTGCTACATAAGTAAGGGCTGCCGCTGTAAGAACCTTCTTCGCACCTTTGTTTTCCTCGCGGCTTAAAATTCCTGTGCTTTCCAGCATTTTTAAAGCTCTTGAGGAAGCATTGAATTCTACCGGAAGTGTTACAAGCTGAAACAGTACCGCCAGTGAAAACAGCACAATTCCTACAGTTGTAAGTGCCGGTATGGAAAGGATCAGTCCCAGAAGAAAAATCGGCCAGGAAAGGGAAGATCCGATATTTGCCACCGGAACAATAGCTGAACGGATATTCAGCGGTGCATAATTTATATTGTGCTGAATGGCATGACCACACTCATGGGCAGCGACACATACAGCTGCCACAGAAGTTCTTCCATATACGTCCTGTGAAAGTGCCAGCCTCTTTGTTCTCGGATCATAATGATCTGTAAGGCTTCCGGAAATTGGAACAATCGTTACGTCGTAAATTCCGGCTGCATTTAAAATCCTCTGGGCAGTCTGAGCTCCTGTAAGACCTGAATGGCTGCGCACCTGCTGATAACGTGCAAAAGTGCTTTTCATCTTTCCAGATGCAGCCAGTGCCAGCACCATTCCAATGATCAGCAATACATAAGTAGGATCAACATAAAATCCATAAGGATACCCATATCCGTACATAAGATCACTCCTTTTTATCTGTGAATCTGCTTCCGGTTTCTATATGACATCCTCGAAGGAATGCATCCGCATCCATTCTCTTTTTTCCTTCTAGCTGTACCTGTGAAAGTACCAGAACATCCTCACCGCAAGCCACGTAAATTCCTTTTTTGTCTGTTTTTACTACTGTTCCAGGTTCTGGCTTTTCTGCGCCAGCTTCTTCACTTTTTACTACAAAGCTTTCCCATACCTTCAAAGTTTTTCCATTCCAGAAAGTAAATGCACTTGGCCACGGATTTAAACCTCGCACCAGTCTTTCCAGTTCCTCGGCTGATTTCCCGAAATTGATCAATCCCATCTGTTTGGTGATCATACCGGCATAGGGAGTAGGGCTTTCCTCCGGCTGTTTCTCGTAAACAGCTGTGCCATCAAAAATGTGAGGCAATGTCTCAACAAGAAGCTTCGCTCCTGCTTCTGCAAGCTTATCAAACAGAGTTCCGCCCGTCTCATCTTTTGCAATCGGCACTACGATCCTTGAGATCATATCTCCTGTATCAAGACCTGTTCCCATTCTCATGATCGTAACACCTGACTCCTTTTCCCCATCAATAACTGCCTGCTGAATAGGAGCTGCACCGCGGTATTTCGGAAGCAGGGATGCATGGATGTTAATACATCCATATTTCGGAAGCTCCAGAATGCTTTTGGGAATGATCTGTCCAAAGGCAGCTACCACAATAATATCGGGATCCAGTTTCTCAAGAACCTGTAAAAATTCCGGATCGCGTACCTTCACAGGCTGGTAAACCGGGAACCCATGTTTCAATGCCTCTTCCTTTACAGGAGTGGGAAGCATGCTCTTTCCCCTTCCCTTCGGCTTATCCGGCTGGGTCACAACACCTGTCACCTCATAGCCAGCTTCAGCCAGTGCATGAAGGGGATTGACTGCAAAATCCGGCGTTCCCATATAAACAATTTTCATTTATTCCTCTTCCTCCTCATTGTCATAACTTACATGATGTAATTCACCTTCAACCAGACGTGTGTACATTTTTCCGTCAAGATGATCCAGCTCATGACAAAATGCACGAGCAAGGAGTCCTTCTCCTTCATATATCTGCTCATTCATATCCATATCAAGAGCTTTTACCTTCACATAATTTGGGCGTGTAACCTGACCGGACATTCCCGGAACACTTAAACATCCCTCCTCGCCAGTCTGCTCACCAGATGTCATAAGAATTTCCGGATTGATAAGAATAATTGGACCATCTCCAATATCAATCACTACAATTCTCTTTAATATACCCACCTGGGGAGCTGCAAGGCCAACACCGCATGCGTCATACATGGTTTCCAGCATGTCTCCTACCAGATCCTTTGTACGTTTGTCGATTTTCTCTACTGGTCTGCAGATTTTTTCTAAAACGGAATCTCCCTCTGTTCTGATTGTTCTAAGTGCCATCTCTGTGTTATCTCCTTTATCTTTGAATTTGGAAATACCCGTTGTTTCAAAGCCCTGCACCTTAACGCAGCCCTTTATTTCCGGTATTTCGCCTTATGAAAAATCAAATTGTATATTAACTTTTCTGAAGCCGGAATTGATTTCTATATATTCCTCCAGCCTGTCCTTTATTCGGACAAGCAGATCATAATTCTCATGTTTCAGATAAAGTACTCTTCTGTATACATCCTTTACTTTCCCTACAGACGCAGGGGCGGGACCGATCACATGAAGATCTTTTCCCGCATATATTTTTCCTGTAAACAGACCAAGATAGTGCATGGCTGTCTCAAGAAGCTTCTCATCCTCCGAAGAACCAAGCACTGCCATCATATGGGCAGCCGGGGGATAATCCATAAGAAGACGGTATCCCATCTCTTCCTGGTAAAATTCTTCGTAATCCTGCTTTGCAGCTGTCTGTATGCTGTAATGATCCGGACTATAAGTCTGGATCAAGGCATGACCTTCTTTCCTTCCTCTTCCTGCTCGTCCCACCGCCTGAGTAAGAAGCTGAAAAGTGCGCTCTCCACTGCGATAATCATCAGCATTTAGGGATAAGTCTGCAGCAAGGATCCCCACAAGCGTAACATCCGGGAAATCATGTCCCTTGACGATCATCTGAGTTCCAATCAAAATATCGGCCTCATGCCTGGAAAAAGCAGCCAGGATTTTTTCATAGCTTCCCTTAGCTCTTGTAGTGTCGTAATCCATTCGAAGAACTCTTGCCTCCGGGAATTCTTTTTCTACCACCTGCTGGATCTGCTGGGTTCCCGCTTTAAAACCGCCTATATATGGGGAAGAACAGACTGGACATTTGTCCGGTTTCACAGTTTCATAACCACAATAATGACAGATCAGCTTTCTGCCATTATGCTCACTTAAGGAAACGTCACAGTGAGGACATTTCATTACATGCCCGCAGGAACGGCATGAAACAAACCCTGCATAGCCACGGCGGTTGAGAAACAACATGGCCTGCTCCCTTTTTTTCAGGCACTGGCTCAGGTCTTCTCTCAGTTCCAGACTGAGGGCAAGGCGGTTTCCTTTTTTTAGTTGTTCCCTCATGTCAATAATTGATACCCTGGGAAGAGGTCTTTCTTCAAATCTGGCTTCCAGCTTTACAAGGACATATTCTCCTTCTTTCGCCCTGTAATAAGCTTCCATAGATGGAGTTGCAGAACCAAGAATTACTCTTGCGCCTTCCAGCTTTGCTCTGTGGATAGCCGTTTCCCGGGCGTGATACCTTGGACTGTTTTCACTTTTATAAGAAGATTCATGCTCCTCATCAATAATGATCAGTCTCAGCTTTCCAAAAGGAGTAAAAAGTGCTGAACGGGGTCCCACCATAACCTGCAGTTCTCCCTGTTTGGCTCTTTTAAACTGGTCATAACGCTCTCCCAGGGAAAGTCTGGAGTTAATTACCGACACCTTATCACCAAAACGACCATAAAATCGCCGTACAGTCTGATAAGTCAGCGCAATTTCCGGAATCAGCACGATTGCCTGACCGCCTTCCTTTATCACCTTATCGATCAGCTCCATATATACTTCCGTTTTTCCACTGCCGGTAACTCCGTGAAGAAGAACCGGTCTCGGATCCGGGTGTTCCCATTCTGATAAGATCTGATTCACAGCCATTTGCTGGGATATACTTAATACTGCTGGTGCCACATGTGGAATATTCTCTGCATCTGCAACTGCATTTCTATACACTTCATCTGACTCCACAGAAGCAATCCCCTGTTCTTCAAAATATCTCAGGACAGAAGCCGTAGTGCCAAGCTCCTTTGAAGCCCAGGCAGTCTCAATTTTCCCATTTTCATTCTGCAAGAGTGCTTCCAGAAGGCGGATACGTGCTTTAAATCTGGTCATGCTGAGCTCTTCCAGAAGCTTTTCCCCATCTTCTCTGGAAATCAGAAGGGTTATCCACCTTTTTTCCTGGGCTTTCATCTTTTTCTGAATAGGAAGAACTGTTTTCAGAGCCTGGATCATGGTAGAGCCATAATTTTCTTTCATCCACCCTGCCAGCGCGATCAGCCTGGATTCTGTGGTTTCCTGATCATTTTCAATACCGGCAACAGACTTGAGCTGGATTCCCTTTACCTTAGGCTCACCAGAAATCCCCACTACATATCCCTTGCGCACATGATTTCCTCTTCCAAATGGAATGGAAACCACCATTCCCACCTGTATCTCGTCCTTCAGTTTCTCCGGAACCAGATATTGAAAGCTTTTATCCAGCTTCTCATGGGAAATGTCTACAATAATATCTGCATATGTCATGTTTTACTTTCCAGCAAGAATATCAGCGATCAACACACGCTCATCCATAGGATATTTTTTGCCTTTGATTTCCTGGTAATCTTCATGACCTTTACCAGCCAGCACCACAATATCCCCTGGTTCTCCGTGATGGATGGCATAAGCGATTGCTTCCTTGCGGTCTGGAATCTCCACATATTTACCTTCTGTCTTCGCCATGCCAACCTTGATGTCATCAATAATAGCCTGAGGCTCCTCATCTCGCGGATTATCAGAAGTAATGATGGTCAGATCTGCCAGACGACCGGAAACTTCTCCCATCTCATAACGGCGAAGCCTGGAGCGGTTTCCGCCACAACCAAACAGGCAGACCAGTCTGTGTGGATGATACTCACGCAATGTAGTAAGAAGACTTTCCAAAGCCATTGCATTATGTGCATAATCAATCATCAGAGTAAATTCATCAGATACTTTCACCATCTCAATACGGCCTTTTACTTTTGCTACCTTCAGAGCCTTCAGGATATTTTCCTGGGAAACCTTAAAATGACGGCAGATTGCAATAGCGGTAAGAGAGTTGTAAATACTGAATTTACCTGGGATGTCGATTTCAACAGGGAAATCCATAAGCCCCTTCAGCTGATAGGAAATTCCAAGATAACCTTTTCCGCCAATCAGTCTGGCATCCTCAGCGCGAAGGTCTGCTTCTTTTGAAAAGCCATAGGTTTCCAGAGTACAGGTATGTCCCTCTACAATTCTGTCAAAATGCTCATCATCACGGTTTACAATTCCTACGCGGCACTGCTTGAGAAGCATAGCTTTACAAGACAGATAATGATCGAAGTCCTTGTGCTCGTTTGGACCAATATGATCTGGTTCAATATTTGTGAAAATTCCAAAATCAAACACAAATCCCTGAGTACGATGCAGCATCAGCCCCTGTGAGGAAACTTCCATAACCACACAATCACAGCCAGCTTCCACCATTTCGTGAAAATACTCCTGAACTACATAGGATTCTGGTGTGGTATTAGAAGCAGGTATTATCTTATTTCCGATAATTGCCTCAATAGTACCGATCAGACCAACCTTGTATCCGGCATTTTCCAGAATGGATTTTACCATATAGGTAGTAGTGGTTTTTCCCTTGGTTCCGGTAATTCCGATTGTTTTCAGCTTCTCTGCCGGATGTCCAAACCAGGCCGCTGAAATAAATGCCATAGCATATCTGGTGTCTGTCACCTGGATAACCGTAACATCTGACGGTGCAGAAACCTCCTCTTCTACTATCAGAACTTTAGCCCCTTTTGCTGTTACATCCGGGATAAATTTATGTCCATCTACAACAGCACCTCTGATACAGATAAACAGAGAGCCGTCTGTTACCTTTCTGGAATCATAAACAACACCAGTGACTTCCTGCTCTGTGCTCCCCTGCACGCAGGTGTATTCTAACTTCTCTAATAAGGATGATAATTTCATAATATATGCCTCCCTATATTGACGTTGCTTTAAAATCACGCCAGAGCTTATTTGAAAAAGACTTTCAGCAAGATGTGCGTCACAATTTGCGGGAATGATTTTTCAAACACGCTCTAATCTGGTGACATCATACAGCAACGCATACTCTTTTATAGAATATCACACACAGAATTTGTTTTCAATCTTTCCTGTTAAAAAAGCAGTAACCGTTCACCTCACATTATAGTTTCCATTCACGAGTCATCTGTGAGCATTGCCTCCAAACATTCTTCTGGCGGCTACAGCGGAAAAAAGAAACGAAAGCAGAATCAGTACCTGAAACAGCTCTTTGTGGGAAGTATCCCCTGTTTTTGGAGAGGTGGACGCAGCCATTGTGCTGCCATCATTATTCCCACTGCCTATGCCAGTTCCATCTCCATTTCCACCCCCATTTCCGTTTCCGCTTCCATTTCCATCCTTCTCCTTATCTTCCACACGGATGGTTGCCTGATCCCGCACTGCGCTTTCCTCACCAGTCTCGTCAGTAACTACAATAATCTGATTCATCAGATTCTGGTCTTTCAGATCTTTTGGAAGTACAACTTTTGCCTTTAAATTCACACAGCCACCAGGTGCGATTTCCTGGATTTTCGCCTGAGTTCTGCTTTTATTCAGGGTTATACCTCTCTGTTCCTGAAAAGTAGCTGTTACTCCGGCAAGCCCGAAACGTTCCGTAGTAACTACGGAATGCAGAGTCACCTCTCCGGTATTGTGAATACTGATCTGATAAGTCACAGTCTCCCCAGGGCTGGCGTTGTCGCAGTCAGCTGTTTTCTTTACCGTAAAAGAGGCTTTTCCCTGCTGTAATGTTAACTGTTTTTCTGCTGCTTTCTCCAACGAAACCGGATTTTCTGTTTTTGCAAAAAGCTCCAGATTACTTTTCTGATTCATGTCCGGATCTATATAAAAAGACAGGGTTCGTGTTTCCCCTGCGGAAAGGCATTCCAGCACTGCACCACTTTCCAAAACTTCAAGGCCAGGCTCCTTTTCCCACACAGGTACCAGTTCCTGTTCTTTTACTTTGGCCTGAAGGGAAATTTTATAAAAAGGTACCTGACCATTATTTGTCAGATTCACTGCCATATGAATGCGTTTTCCAGTATAAAGCGCCTTTTCCTTGGCTTCCATTTCCACTGAAAAATCCATGTGTGCAGCTGGTATCTCCAGATTCTTAGATAAAGCTTTACACAAAATGGTTTTTTCATTTTCCACTTTTTTTACAATGTAAACTCCACCTCCATTTTCTTCTCCGCTTATAGCACCATTTGCATGCAAAATATCCTGACAGGTAGGAACTGTATGTTTTTCTGCTGGAAAACGATATTCATCCCGCAAGGTAACCGGAATTTTCAGCTGTTTGCCCTGTTCTCCCGGATTTATTTTCCAGCGGAATCCGGTTATACTGCTGGATCTTCCGTCAGCAGTCTCGATAGGAAGCTCCTCTTTCAGGCAGCCTTCAGGTGCCATAAACGAAGCATCTGGCTGAAAATATTCAGAAAGCCAGACTACCAGTTCGTAAGATGTTGGATGAGGTATTGTTTCATCCGAAAAATCATATTGATCATTTTCCAGTCTCCCGTCCTGATTTCCACTGCTGAATAAATTTTCATCGTCACTTTCATATTCCTGGTTTTCATTTTCCCGCGTAAGTGACGCCAGCCCATCTGCCTTTACAGAAATCACCGCCTGAAATTTCTGTAAATCTGTCCATGCCGCATCTTGGGCAACAGATAACCCGCCTTCCATTTCTGCTCCATATGCCACTGCCGGCTGCGCCGTGCATCCAACCAGCATCCCAGCTTCTGCAAGCAGACTTACTCCCACTGCCAGTATCTTTTTCCATATTCTGTTTTTCATTATAACTTCTCCTTTTCTACCCCTATTTTTCACTAATCTCTGTTATTAAACTACTATTTTACAAAACGGACTTGCCGCCTACTGGCGACATCACCATATAAATGAGTCACTGACAGCACATGGGAATCACACCTTTCTCACTTAAACAGATCCTATTCACAGCATTCCGAAGCAAATTTGCCTTGCCATTGTATGCATCCATTTTCAAAAAAGCGTATAAAACGCCCAGGTTAACAGGTTTCCTTCAAAAAACGGGTTATCTTGCGCCGAACCGGCGCGGTAGAAATTCTTTTCTGCAGAATGCAGAAACAAGATAGGTTTACTTTACCACACTTGGTCTTTAAATGCAATAAAGGGTCGGATTTTATTTTCATTTCATATTTTTTCGATTTCTTTTAGATTTGAGACACATTTTCCTCACAAATTGCCGATATAATGAATTTCGGATAGATGAAAAACCACTCTCTATCTCCCCCCTCAAAAATATAGGAAATGAGCCATCTGCTTGATGCGGATGGCTTTTCCTGTTTCAAGGACTTTTCTATTGCAATTCCCACCCTTAGCTTTTATAATGGAAGATATTACACAAGGATGTCCGGAGAAATCATTCATGTTGCTGTGAATACTTTCACAGTAATCCACTTAACTCTGATATCCGCATTATATTCTTGACAGAAACGAGGTATCTCCTATGAGTGAAAAAATCGTAGTAGTTGCATTAGGTCACAGAGCTCTCGGCACCACACTTCCAGAGCAGAAAGTAGCCACCAAAGCCGCAGCAAAAGCAATCGCAGATCTTGTTGAAGAGGGTGCCAAGGTGGTAATCTCCCACAGCAATGGCCCACAGATCGGCATGATCCACACTGCAATGAATGAATTTGGAAAGACACACCCGGATTATACATTCGCTCCTATGTCAGTCTGCTCCGCAATGAGCCAGGGCTACATTGGATATGACCTTCAGAATGCGATCCGCTCTGAATTTATCAGCCGCGGAATTTACAAACCTGTTGCTACCATTCTTACCCAGACTGTTATTGATCCATATGACGACGCTTTTGCAGATCCGGAGAAAATTATCGGACGTGTTCTCACTGAGGAAGAAGCTGAAGCAGAGGAAGAAAAAGGAAACTTTGTCACCAGACTTGCTGATGGCGGATACAGACGAATCGTAGCAGCTCCGAAGCCACAGAGAATCGTAGAGCTTGAGACTATACGAGCACTTCTCAATGCAGACCAGGTTGTTATCGCAGCCGGCGGCGGTGGAATTCCAGTGCTTGAGCAGGGCATCAACCTTCACGGTGCCAGTGCCATCATTGAGAAAGATCTTGCCGCAGGACTTCTTGCAGAAGAATTAAATGCCGATACTCTTCTGATTCTCACAAGTGTAGAGAACGTAAGTCTGAACCACGGTCAGGTAAATGAGCAGAAGCTTGGCAGCATCACTGTAGCAGACGCTAAGAAATACATCGAAGAGAACCAGTTTGCTTCCGGTTCCATGCTTCCCAAAATCGAAGCAGGTATTTCCTTTATCGAGAAAGGGGAAGGCCGGAGCACTGTGATTACTGATATGGCTCATGCCAAAGAGGGCTATGAAGGAAAAACAGGAACTACCATCCGCTAGAGCCTGTTTGCAAAAGGCTTTCCACAATATGTGCGTCACAATTTGTGGGAGATTTCACCCGGATAAGGGCGCTGTAGCGGGCTGCGGCAACCGAATTCGGGTGAAATTTCCCGCAAAGTGGGGCGTGCATATTGCGGG